>TARA_B100000686_G_scaffold323386_1_pt1 | contig 13713 bp, 14 predicted proteins | sample TARA_B100000686 | Tara Oceans TARA_B100000686 (sample SAMEA2622733) | marine metagenome | biome: marine biome (ENVO:00000447); feature: marine epipelagic mixed layer (ENVO:xxxxxxxxx); material: "saline water (ENVO:00002010), including plankton (ENVO:xxxxxxxx)" | depth 150 m
AAGATCTTTCATAACCATATATGGATGAAAAGGCATAGTTTCATTGCTATTTTTTTTAACATCAATTCCAATTGGATTGTTGTTTCCTGGAACGTGTAAAGCCCAAATATGAAGTATTATTAAACCGAAAATTAAAAATGGTAGCAGATAGTGTAAACTATAAAATCTGTTCAGAGTTGGATTATCTACAGAATAACCGCCCCATAGCCAAGTTGTGATACTTTCTCCGACTAAAGGAATTGCACTAAATAAATTTGTAATAACTGTTGCCCCCCAAAAGCTCATTTGTCCCCACGGCAGCACGTACCCCATAAATGCCGTAGCCATCATAAGTAAATAAATTATTACGCCAATTATCCAAATTACTTCTCTGGGAGCTTTGTATGAACCATAAAACAGTCCTCTAAATATATGTATATAAACTGCCAAAAAAAACATTGAAGCGCCATTTGCATGGACATATCTAATTAGCCAGCCGTAATTTACATCTCTCATTATATGTTCAATGCTTTCAAATGCATGATCTGTATGAGCTACATAATGCATTCCAAGAACTACACCTGTAACAATTTGAGTAATTAAACAGAAAGTTAATATTCCTCCAAATGTCCACCAATAATTTAAATTTTTTGGTGTGGGATATGCTTTTAAATGATGTGAAAGAGTCAAGAGTGGTAAACGACTATCAAACCATTTTGCTAATTTTGATTTTGGAATATATTTTTCTTCGCTCATAATTAAATTAACCTATTTTAATAGTATTATTATCTACAAACTCATATTTAGGTATTTCTAAATTTTTTGGAGCTGGTCCTTTTCTTATTCTTCCAGAAGTATCGTAGTGTGAACCGTGGCATGGACAGAACCATGCTTTATATTCACCTTTATCACCTAAAGGAACGCAACCAAGATGCGTACACACTCCTACCATTACTAACCATTCTGGATTTTTTGTTCTATCTGAATCTTTTTCAGGATCTATTAAATCTTTTAAATCAACGCTTGCTGCTTCATCAATTTCTTTTTTAGTTCTTCTTCTAATAAAAATTGGTTTGCCTCTCCATAAAACTGTTATGGTTTTGCCTGGTTCAACATTACTAACGTCAACTTCAGTTGTTGATAAAGCTTTAACAGAAGAATCCGGGTTCATTTGATCGATTAACGGCCAAATAGCTGCTGCTAGACCTACAGCTCCTACCGTATAGGTGGCTGTAAATAGAAAATCTCTTCTTTTTGGCTTAATTTCCTGACTCATATTAATGAAGCTTTTATGTATTATATAATACTAATTAATTAAAAAAATATAAATTTGATAGGGTCAGAATGACACAGAAATTAATAAACGAGCAAAAAAATGTTTAATATTGCCCTATATCAACCAGATATACCTCAAAACACAGCTGCTATAATTCGTTTATGTTCTTGTTTTGGAGCGACTCTTGAAATAATAGAACCTTGTGGTTTTCAGCTTAATGATAAAAGAATAAAAAGAGTAGCTATGGATTATTTGGATAAAAGCAAAATAAAAATGTACAAATCTTATGAAAATTTTTTATTTAGCAAAAAAAATTCAAGAATAATATTGATGACAACCAAAGCTAAAAAAAAATATTATAGTTTTAAATTTAAACCAAAAGATACTTTGTTGTTTGGTAGAGAAAGTGAAGGAGTTCCAAGGATAGTACATAAAAATTCTAGCGCAAGACTTAAAATACCTCTAACAAAAAATTCAAGGTCTTTAAATATTGGTATGGCAGTGGCTATAACATTAACCGAAGCTTTAAAACAAAATAATTTTTTTTAAAATGAAAATAGATTTATATTTAAAAAAAAGACTAGCCAGCAGTTGGTTTTCTTTGCTCCAAGAAAACATATGTTACGAGTTAGAAAAAATTGAGAACGATTTTGGAAAAAAAACAAAACAAAAGCCTAAAAAATTTAAAAAAAATCGTTGGAAAAAATCTACAAAAAAAGATCAAGGTGGGGGGATTTACTTTATAATTAAAGATAGCTTAGTTTTTGATAGTGTGGGTGTAAATTTTTCAGAAGTATCAGGTAAATTTGATAAAAAATTTAGATCTCAAGTTATGGGTGCTAGTAAAAATCCAAATTATTGGGCATCAGGGATCTCTGTAGTTGCTCACATGAAAAATCCAAAAATCCCTGCAATGCATTTTAATACAAGATTTATTGTAACATCTAAAAATTGGTTCGGGGGTGGAATGGATGTAACTCCGAGCATTAAAGACAATAATGAAAAAAAAAAATTTCATAAAAAACTTAAAAATATGTGCAATAAACATGATAAAAAATATTACGCAAAATACAAAAAATGGTGTGATAATTATTTTTATTTACCACATAGGGATGAAATGCGAGGCATAGGTGGAATATTCTTTGATTATAAAAAAGATAATTGGATGAAAAATTTTAATTTTGTAAAAGATGTAGGATTATGTTTTGTTGATTGTGCTAAAACCATTATAGCAAAAAAAATATATAAAAAATGGAATAAAAAAGAAAAAAATTTACAACTAATTAAAAGAGGACGTTATGTTGAGTTTAATTTACTGTATGATAGAGGTACAAAATTTGGACTAACTACAGGGGGCAATACCAAAGCAATTTTAATGTCTTTGCCGCCATTGGCAAAGTGGGAATAAAATATGGACAAAGAACCTATTACATTAAATGGAATTAAAAAGTTAAAAGAAGAATTAGAAGAATTAAAAAATATAAAAAGGCCAAAAATTGTTGAAGCTATTGCTGAAGCTAGAGGTCACGGAGATTTAAAAGAAAATGCTGAATACCATGCAGCAAAAGATGAGCAAGCCAAAATTGAGGGAAGGATAGTTGAAATTAATAATTCAATTGCGATAGCTAATGTCATTGATGTTACTACACTAGAAAAAAAAGATAATGTGATTTTTGGTTCTACAGTTGATTTAATGGATTTAGAGAGTAATGAAAAAAAAACATATAAAATTGTTGGTAAAGATGAAGCTGATTTAGCAAAAAATTTAATTTATTTTAGATCTCCTATTGCAAAGGCATTAATAGGAAAAAATAAGAAAGATCTTGTTGTAGTTAAAACGCCTTCTGGAGAAAAAAGTTTTGAAATAATTGAAGTTAAATATATTTAATTTTCTTTAGTCCTGCCCAAAGATTTCTCAATAATTTTTTTATCAAGAATAAAATTATTTTGAATCCATGTTTCTTCAAGAGCTTTCAGTTTTTCGCCGAGTTCTCTTCCGGCTTTATATCCATATTTTTTTAAAAAATCTCCAGAAATAGGAAACTTTGGTATTTTACAATTAATAATATATTTAATTAATTCATCTATATCCAAATCTTTTATATTTTTATTGAGACATACTGAAAAAAGTAGCAAGTCAATAACAAAATCTTTATTTGAATTATAAATTAATTTTCTTATATTTTCTTCTTTAGAAAATTTTTTACTCTTAAGATTTTCATAATTTTTTGAAATATTTTGATATCTTTTTTTTATTTCGTTTGAAGTTTTGTATTTGTGACAAAAATATTCATAATCATTAGTCTCGTCTAAAATTACTAATGCTAAAAGTAGACTATAATCATATCGGTCTCTTATTTTTCTATTTAAATTATTAATATTTTTTAATCTTTTATAATATTTAAATTGAGGAAATATATTTAAAAGTATCTCTTTTGAAGAATTATTAGAAAATAGACTATAAATATTTTCTTGTTGAAATATTTTTTTAAGCTCATCAAATATTCTTTCATTTGAAATCTTATTAATCCCATTAATATTTTTCTTTATATTTGTAATAACCTCATCGTCATGATCTGCTTTGCTATAAAGATTAAAAAATCTAAAATATCTTAAAATTCGCAGATAATCTTCCTGTATTCTTTCCTCTGGTGAACCAATAAATTTTATCTGACCTTTTTTTAAATCTGACACTCCGTTTTGGGGATCAAAAAGTCTGCCTTCATTATCTGCATAAATTGCATTTATAGTAAAATCTCTTCTAGAAGCATCTTCTTCCCAGTTTTTAGTGAACTCAACATTGGCATGTCTGCCATCAGTCGAAATATCTTTTCGTAAAGTTGTAATTTCAAATTTTTTTTTATTAACAAAAGCTGAGACAGTTCCATGTAAAATTCCAGTATCAACAACCTTAATATTATGCTCCTTAAGTCTTGTTTTTACCTCTTCAGGAATAAGGGTTGTGGCTAAATCAATATCATCAATTTTTTCTCCACAAAGGGCCTTTCTTACACACCCTCCTACAAATCTTACATTGTTTGGTTCATCAATTTTATTTAGACAAGAAAAAATTATTTGAGCTTCTTTTATATTTTCTAATACTTTTGTACTTTTGTAAGATCCAAATTTCTTAAATAAAAATTGATCAATTGTTAAAATTTTTTTTTTAATTTTTTCTAACATTTTTTGGCTGGGGCGCTAGGATTCGAACCTAGGATGGCGGTACCAAAAACCGCTGCCTTACCGCTTGGCTACGCCCCAATTTATTTTTTTATATATAACATAAAAGGATTAACTTATATAGTTTTTGATGTCATGCACCAATAATTTGGAAATTTTATTTTTATTAATTTTCTAGCTTGATTTGCAGACTTCATGCTAGCGAAAATTCCAAAACAAGCAGACCCCGAGCCTGTAATTCTAGCAAAATAACAACCGTTTTGTTTTCTCATAAATTCTATAAGGTTTTTTACTTTTGGATAAAGTTCAAAAACAATTTTTTCTAGATCATTGCTTTGACTTTTTAAAAATAGAACTAATTTTCTTGTATTATTGATTTTATTTTTAAAATTAGATTTGGAACCTGAAATTATTTTATTTTTTAAGTATACTGCTTTTGTTGAACAAATTATATTTGGATATGCAATTAAAATATTAAAATTAAATTTTTTATCAAATCTTAAAACTTCACCTTTTTTTCCGGTAATTATAGCATTTTTTTTTTCTAAACCTATGGGAACATCAAATCCTATTTTTTCTGCTATTTTTTTTATTTCATTTTTCTTGAGTTTTAATTTCATTCTTGAATTTATAAAATTAAGCAAACTTGCTGCATTGGACGAGCCTCCTCCTAAGCCTGATCCATGTGGTATATTTTTTTTTATATTAATTTTAAAATTTTCTTTTTTTAAAAGATTCTTTTCCCTTAATAAATATAGTAGTTTTGAAATAGTATTAGATTTAAAATTGATTCTTTTTTTAAATTTTCCAGAGAAACTTATAAGATCTTTTTTTGATGAAATTTTACTTATAGATATTACATCATGTAAATCACAAAAAGTTACAAGAGAATTGATCTTGTGATAACCACTATTTAGTTTTTTTAATATTTTTAAATATAAATTAATCTTACAATATGATTTTATCTTGGTTTTTTTCATTAACGCTATTTAAATAGGATTGCTTATACCAAAAATTATTTTCTTTTTGACTTTATCTCTTAACTCTTCTTCTGTTTCATCTAAATTTAATACATGTTTCCAAAAATATCGCGCTTGTAAATTTTTATTTAACATCCAAAGAACATCCGCATAATGATCATTCACAACTGGATCTAAAGGCATTATTTCTACAGCTTTTTGTAAATATTTTTCAGCATCTTTATAATTTTTATTCATATAATGAGCCCAGCCAAGGGAATCGATAATATAACCATCGTCTTTTTTAATCCTCGTAGCTTTTTCTAACATTTGCAAAGATTCATCGATATTTTTATTTTTTTCAACCCAACCATACGCTAAATAATTTAATACATATGCTTGATCTGGATCTATTTTAAGAGATTCTAAAAGATCTTTTTCTGAACTTTCAAAATCACCTAATCTTTCATAGCTAGTTCCTCTCTTATATAAAATTTTCGTAATTAGTATATGATCTTTGTCAATACTCTCTAAAGCTAGAGTATAATACTTTATTGATAATTTATAATATTTACGATCTTTATAAAAATTTGCAATATCATAAAAATTTTTAAAGTCAGGGTTTTTTAATTTTTTGAATTCATTTTCCAAATTAGAAATTGAAACTTCATCGGTCTCTACATGTGAAAGAATTGTTGCAATACTTAGTGAAGAATGCCAAGAGTATATCGATCCAATTAATTTTAATGAACTATATACTTTTTTAGAATCTTTAAATTTCTCTTCGTAAAAGAAATTTTCAGCTAACAAAGTTTTGTTTGGTAAAAATTTTTTATTAAAAAAAAGAGATATTTTTCCATAAAAATTTGATACTTGATAATCTTTTTCAACTGAATAAATGTTTCCCAAAATATAAAAAATTTCAGCAATAGCATCATTGTGATCTTTGCAGTCAAATAAATTTTTTATCTGTGTAAATTTTTTTTTTGAAATAAATTCTCTTGTTTGTTTTAAAAGTAAATTAGAACTATGTCTTGCTATTGCTTCATCTAATACTTTTGTCGCCTCTTCTATTCGATTCTTTGATATTAAATAATTTACCAAAAAGAAATTGTATCTAGAAAAATTGTGATCTTTCATAGCTACCAACTCTTCGAATGAAATCTGTGTCTCTGGTAAATCAAAGTGACATTGCAGTAAAGTATTTTGTATTTTTTTTAGACTTTCGTATTGATCGGGTATTTTATCTGCAAACTTAAAACTATTAGTTTTATTACCTCTGGCTGCCTCAGTCCACGAAATTAAAATATTTGCTAAAATTTTTTCAATATATAAATCGTATGAAAAAATTTTATTTATTCTTTGAAAATGTTTAAGCGCTTTTGAATAATCATCTTTCATTAATGAGTGGATACCTAACAATATATCTGATTCAAATAAAATCTCATTTTCTGACCAAATTTTTTTAGAAAACATAAAGGCTTCATTATATTTTTCGAGAATTACTAAGGTTCTTATAAATTGAATATTAAAATTATCATGCTCGTTTTTTAAATGTTGGATACTATTAAAATACTCAAATGCTAATTTATTATTTGCCCTATTTTTTGAAATTATACCTGAAAAATAATTTGAAATAGTATTTTGTGAATATAAATCCTTATTATTCTTAGAATAAACATTGTGTGGGAATATTAGAATAAAAAATAAATACAGTAATAAACAAATTTTTTCTAAAATAAATTTCATGTGCTATACTTTATAAAATGAAAAAAAATTTAAATCAAAAACTTCTTCAGCTTATTGAGTATTATAACTTAATTAATGCAAATTTTTTATTAAAGAATAATGTAATAAAAAGAATTAACGAAAATACAACTAATGCTTTTAAAGGTACTAAAGAGGAAAAACTTCGCCAATTGAAACAAAAAATATCTTCAATTAGAAATTGTGATCTAAAAAAAAATGCAACTAATTTAGTTTTTGGTGATGGAAATATAAATTCTAAAATAATGATAATTGGCGAAGGTCCTGGTGCCAACGAAGACATAGAAGGAAAACCATTCGTAGGACGTGCGGGAAAATTATTAGATAAAATGCTAGCTTCAATTAAACTAGATAGAACAAAAGTTTATATAACTAATGTAGTTAATTACAGGCCTCCAGAAAACAGGAAACCAACGGAAGAGGAAATTCAAAGATACTATCCATTTTTAAGTAGCCACATTGAAATAATTAATCCAAAAATTTTAATGCTTTTAGGCAGCACAGCTTTAAATACAATAGTTGGTAATGAAGTGGTAATTTCTAAGGCTAGAGGTAAATGGATTGAAAAAGAATTTGGTAAAAATAAAATTTGGACAATTGCTTCTTTTCATCCAGCTTTTCTTATGCGCCAACCAGATCAAAAAAAATTTGCGTGGATAGATTTAAAAATGATTAGAGAAAAATCTAAACTTTTAAAAATATAAGTGGTTTTGAAAAAAAATAACAAAATAGCTGGAGTTGATGAAGTTGGTAGGGGGTGCTTGGCTGGACCAGTTTTTGCAGCTGCAGTAATTTTAAATAAAAACTTAAATACCAAAGGTATAGTAGACTCAAAAAAAATTTCATTTAAAAAAAGAATTTTATTATCTAGATATATAAAAAAAAACTCCACATATGCTATTGGCTTTGCTACCGTTAATGAAATAGATAAAATGAATATTTTAAATGCCTCTCTTTTATCTATGAAAAGAGCTATTAATAAACTTAAATATAAACCTTCGACTGTTTACATAGATGGATTGTTTGCTCCCAAGAATCTAAAAATAAAACACAAAACTTTTATAAAAGGTGACGATAGAATTATTTCAATTGCTGCGGCATCAATTGTTGCAAAAGTAGCCAGAGATGTTTTTATGATAAAACTCTCAAAAAAATTTCCAAAATATTCATGGAATAAAAATTTTGGTTATGGAACAGCAGAGCATTTGCGATGCCTTAAAAAATATGGTATTACAAAACATCATAGAAAAAAATTCGGCCCTGTACACAACATCTTGTTGGATCAAACACGTGAAACACAATAACATTTAATTTTTTCTTAGTTATTGTTTGACTGAAGAATCAATTTAGAGTCTAATTCAACGTTAAGTTGAATCAAAAGATGGCTAAATTTTTTAACAAAATTGTAAATAAAAATTCTTTAGAAATTCTAAAAAAAATTCCCGACAAAACATTTAATTTAATTTTTGCTGACCCGCCCTACAATTTACAAATTGGAGAAAAATTAAAAAGACCTGACAATAGTAAAGTAAATGGTGTAGATGATAAATGGGATAAATTTAAAAACTTTGAACATTACGATATTTTTTGTAAAACCTGGTTAGCTGAGTGTAAAAGAGTTTTAAAAGATAATGGAAGTATTTGGGTTATTGGTTCTTATCATAATATATTTAGACTTGGTTATCTTTTGCAAAATTTAGATTACTGGATATTAAATGATGTTGTTTGGAGAAAAAATAATCCTATGCCAAACTTCAAAGGAACAAGATTTACTAATGCACACGAAACCCTGATATGGGCGTCTAAAAGCAAAAAATCAAAATACACTTTTAATTATCAATCTTTAAAATGTTTAAATGATGATTTGCAAATGCGTTCTGATTGGACGTTTCCTATATGTAGCGGCAAGGAAAGACTAAAAAACAATGGAAAAAAAATTCACTCTACTCAAAAACCCGAAGCTCTTTTACATAGGATAATTTTAGCAACAACCAATAAAGGTGACTTAATTCTAGATCCATTTTTAGGTACCGGAACTACTGCTGTTGTAGCAAAAAAATTGGGGAGAAATTATTTTGGAATAGAAAAGGATAAAAAATATTTTGAGGCTGCTGACGAAAGAATTAACAAAACAAAAGTCATTGAAGAAAGCTATTTAGATACATTAGAAAATAGCAAACTAAAACCTAGAATACCCTTTGGATCTTTAGTTGAGCTAGGAATAATTAAACCAGGAACTGATATTTTTGATCAAAAGAAAAAAATTAATGCTAAAATTATGGCTGATGGAAGTATCAAACACCATCAAACTGAGGGATCTATTCATAAAGTTGCAGCAAAAATAATTGGTGCTGAAAGTTGCAATGGATGGACTTACTGGTACTACCAGTCAGGAAATTCTTTAAAACCTATAGACGAATTAAGACAAAGATTAAAACCTACGAATTAAAAACTATTTATTTTTATAGACTTTTCCTAGATAACTTTCCAAAAATTTTTCATTTTTTACTAATCTTTTTAAAATTAAATTTCTAATTGAAACAAAAAATCGATTAGACAAATGGAAAGAAAAATAATTTAATTTTGATCTTTTGTTAATTAAATTCGTTTTTTCGAGTCTATTTTTAAAATATTCGTTTTGTACATCGATATGATTATTGTTAATTAATTCAAAAACTTCATGCGCAGCTTCGACTGCCTGTGAAGCTCCCTGGGCCAGAGTTGGTGGAAAAGTGTAAAAAGCATCTCCAATATATAAAACATTTTTGTAAATAGATTTAATGGGCTTATCAGATATGTAGATAGGCCATGATTTTAAATTTCCACTAAATAAATTAGATAAATTTTTATTTTTTTTAAAAATTGTTTTTTCTAGAATTGTTTTAATTGAATTGTCATCTTTTAATTTTTTTCTAATTATGCAGACTAAATTAATTTCGCGTTGCTGATTTATTGGATAAAGTACGAGGTGAGTATTGGAACCCATTATTAAAGATATATTATTACTATTAAAATCAGAAATATCGCTCGCTGAAAGTTGAGCTCTGACAGCAAAAGATCCATGGTAATTGGGTTTAATAGATTTTTTTTCTATAACAGATTTTGTATCAGAAAAAACTCCATCAGAAATAATTAAATAATCAACTGTATCACTTGATCTGTCAGAAAAATGAATATTGATTTTTCCATTTATTTTTTTTACATCTTCAATTTTTTTACGAAATATTATCGAATTAGAAAATAAATTCTCTTTTAAAAATTTGACTAAAACTGATCTTTTTAAGGTTGTATATTTAACATTCTCTGAGTTAAATTTAGCTAAATCTAAATCACATATTTTTTTATGGTTTATAGAATAAAAGTCCAATTGTGAAGGATAATATTTTTCATTTATATTTAACTGATCAAAGCCAATTTTATTTAAAATAGAAATACTATTTGTCGACAACTGAATACCGAAGCCCTCATCTAAATTTAAAATTTCATCTTTTTCATAAACTACAAATTCAAAATTAGAATTATTTTTTAAAAGACTAGCTAATGTGAGTCCTGCTATTCCTGATCCAATTATAGCTACCTTTTTTTTCATTAATACAAAAGTAATATTTGTTTAAAAATTTTTTTAGTAAAAGAAGGAATGAAATCATTATTTTTATTTAAAGAATACCAATTATAGTCCGCAGGTATTTTTGATGAAAATTTATAATATAAATTTATATTTAATTTTTTGTTAGAAATAGAATTTTTATAACTACATAAAAATTTCCAATTTTTGTTTCTTTTTGACATTTCCTTAATTTTAGGCAAATTAAATTTTTTTAAAAAACCCAAATCATTATTTTTAGTTAACGCAATTTCTTTTTTATTTTTCCTTATATAACAAAAAATATCATAATTTTTTAATTCAATATTTATTTTTTTTTTAAAATTAATTTTTGAATCAGATGTATAATATGCACACATCTTTTTAATTTTACATTCATTGCATTTTGGATCTTTTGATTTACATACTAATGCTCCAAACTCCATAAGAGCTTCTGCTAAATCTGCATTTCTTTCTGTTTTAAACAAATTTTCTGAATGATAAGCATTATTTATATTTGTTATTCTTGAAAAAACCCTTCTAACATTTCCATCTATTGCAACACGAGATTGGTTATAAATTAGAGCCAATAGTATATTGGCTGTATAATCTCCTATTCCAGGTAGTTCTTTTAATTCATCGTAGCTTTTTGGTAGTTTGCCGTTATATTTTTTAATAATTATTTTAGAAGTTTTATGTAAATTTTTAGCCCTAGTATAATAACCTAAGCCTTCCCAAAGTTTTAATATTTTTTTTTCATTACTCTTTGATAAAGCTTTTAAATTAGGAATTTTTTTTACAAAATTGTTAAAATAAGGAATTACAGTTTTTACTTGTGTCTGTTGCAACATAAATTCGCTTAAAATTCTGTAATATTGGTTTTTATTAGACTTTTTACTTATTCTCCAAGGCAATGTGCGTTTGTTATTATCATACCATGACAGAATTTTTTTTGGTAAATTCCTATTATTTATATGCATAACAAACAAAATAATAAAGAAATCAAAACTTACGTTCAAGGACTAAGACCCTTTGTGAATACACTTCCGCGGAGCGTTAAGAATATTTTAAAAAAAAATGGCTATAATTACTCAGAGATAATTAACAAATGGAATACACTGGTAGGAGAAAAAATTTCTAGCTGCTCATATCCGAAATCAATAAAAATGAACAACAAACAGTCAAAAGGTACATTGGTTTTGGCTGTTAAAAGAGGAGATGAAATTAATATTGAATTTTCAAAAAAAGTAATTATAGAAAAAATTAATAGCTATTTTGGTTATAACCTAATAAGTGAAATAAAACTTAATTCAATCAACATAAAAAAAACAAATAAAAAAAACAAAAATTTTGTAAGTAGATTTTCAGAAAATTATGAAAAAAAAATTAGTGAAATAGGAAATGAAAATATTAAAAATTCTCTTTGGCGGCTTTTGAAAGCAATAAAAAATGACTAAATTAAATTTAAAACTTATTATTTTAAGTAAATTGTTTTTAATCTTTTTTTCATTCTTTTTATATTGCGTTGCTGAAGAACATAATAAAAATGAAAACTTTATTGTAATGGGATCTAATGAAGCTTCAATAAAAATTAAAATATTTTCTTCTTTTACATGTCCCCATTGTGCAGATTTTCATTTAAATGTAATTCCTAAAATAAAAGAAAAATATGTTGACACTAAAATGGTGCAAATAATTTTTATCGACTTTCCTTTAGACCTAGCTGCCTTTAATGCTTCTAAATTATTGCATTGTTTGGATTCAGATATGCAAATTAATTTTATTGATGAAATTTATAAAAAACAAGATGAATGGACCAATGGATCTGATATAGAAAATATCAATAGCAATTTAAAAAAAATTGTTAAAGATTTGGGGATAAATTATTTAAATCCTAACAGTTGCTTAAATAATGAGGATATTAGCGATAAAATATTAAATTATAGAATCGATGCACAAAAAAAATATTCAATAAATTCAACTCCTACAATTATAATTAATGAGAAAAAACTTGAAGGTTCTGTTAGTTTTAAAACAATTAAAAAAAAAATAGAAAAACTTATTTAGAATTAGAATATGGAATTTAAAAAATTAGATCTAGTTGGTTTTAAATCTTTTGTTGATAAGACAACAATTTTTATAGAAAAAGGATTAACTGGTATTGTAGGACCCAATGGTTGTGGTAAATCCAATATAGTTGAGTCTATAAGATGGTGTATGGGTGAAACTTCTGCAAAAAGCATGAGGGGCTCTGGAATGGAAGATGTAATATTTTCTGGAACATCTAACAAAGCTTCCAAAAATATTGCTGAAGTTTCTTTAACGCTCGACAATTCAGAAAAGGAGGGTCCAAGTCAATTTAATGAACTGGATATAATTAATATTAAAAGAAGAATAGTGAAAGAGAAAGGTTCTCGTTATTTCATTAATGATAAAGAAGTAAGAGCTAGAGACGTTCAAACACTTTTTGCTGATCTTTCAACGGGTGCGCATTCTCCTTCAATGATTAGCCAGGGAAGAATCGGGGCTCTAGTTACTGCAAAACCGACTGACAGAAGAGCTATTTTAGAAGAAGCCGCAGGTATTGCGGGCATACATGTAAGAAGACATGAATCGGAATTAAGACTTAATTCCGCAGAAAATAATTTGAAAAGAGCTGATGAGCTGAGAAGACAACAAGAAAAGCAGTTAGAAAATTTAAAAAAACAAGCAGCAGAAGCTTCAAAATATAAATTAATTTCGGAAGAAATAAAAAAAATTGAAGCAGGTCTTTATTACATAAAATCTATAGAAATCGAAAAAGAGATAAATACAACAAAAAATATTACTTCTGAATCTGACGAAGAAATAGGTAAATTAAAAATTCTAATCGATGAAAAAAATAATTTGATAGAAAAAGCTAATTTAAAACTTAAACCGCTGAGAGATAAAAATATGGAAATACTATCTAAATTACAAAGACTTAATTT
>TARA_B100000686_G_scaffold38135_1_pt1 | contig 13701 bp, 15 predicted proteins | sample TARA_B100000686 | Tara Oceans TARA_B100000686 (sample SAMEA2622733) | marine metagenome | biome: marine biome (ENVO:00000447); feature: marine epipelagic mixed layer (ENVO:xxxxxxxxx); material: "saline water (ENVO:00002010), including plankton (ENVO:xxxxxxxx)" | depth 150 m
TAAAGCTACTCCTGCTCCTAAAGCTACTCCTGCTCCTAAAGCTACTCCTACTCCTGAAAAGAAAACCGTAAATGTTGTTCAATCTCAACCGGGACCCGTATTTATTACAGATGCTTTAAACCAAACAATTAAATTCGATAAATCTCCTGAAAAAATTGCTACAATTAGCCCTACTTCAACTGAAATGTTGTATGCTGCAGGTGCTTCTTCAATTCTTAGAGATCGTGCATCTAATTTCCCAGAAGCTGCTCTATCCTTACCTGATGTAGGAAGCGCATATAACCCTTCAATTGAAACCATTATTGCAAACAAACCAGATTTAGTTGTAATAGAAGCTTTAACTCAAGCTAGATTTCTTCCTGTTTTACAGCAAGCTGGTTTAAAAGTTATGGCTGTTAAAGCTGAAAATATTGAAGACATTAAAACAGGTATCAGAAATCTAGGTATTATTACAAAAAACCAAGATTCTGCTGAAGAAAAAATAGCAGAAATTGAATCTAGGCTTGCTAAAGTAGGCAATAATGATAATCGTAGTGTTTTAATCTTAATTTCAGACCAAGATAGAAACTTATATGCTGCAAGGCCTGAATCATACACCGGACTAATTGCTACAACCTTAGGATTAACTAACAAAGCTGCTGGACTTCCTAATTCAGGTCCATATCAAGGATTTGCATTAATGTCACCAGAAGCAATACTTGGAGCAAATCCTGATTTTATTATCACAATTACTCCTGCTCCTGCTCCGGCACCTAGATTATCAGATACTATAAAAAGAATTCCTCCTTTTGCTGCTTTAAATGCTATGAGAAATAATACTATAATTGAAGCTGATGTAGCTTTATTTCTACAAGCACCTGGACCAAGAATAGTTGAAGCTGTTGAATTCTTAAAAGAAAAATTAAATTAAATGTGTCATCTATGAAAGAAATTATTACCTATTTTTTAGTAATATCATCGACAATTTCGTTGATATTACTAGGAATATATTCAGGTAATTTAGACTATAGCTTTCAGGATATTTCTAAAATTTTAATTATCCCAAACGATGATATTATTTCAACGATCGTTTGGGATATTAGAATACCAAGAATACTTGTAAGTATAGTTGTAGGATCATCTTTAGGTCTAGCTGGGGTTTTAATTCAACTCTCTACAAAAAGTCCATTAGGTGATCCTAATCTTTTTGGTATTGGTGGCGGCGCAACAATTTTTCTAGCATCTACATATATAGGGTTATTTTCGTTAGGCACATTTAATACCTTCTTAGGATGCTTAATATCGTCTATATTGGTTGCACTCTTATTATCTAAGCTTATTTCAAGACCAAATCTCACACCGATTAAATTAGCAATTATGGGGATTGCAGTTGCAGCCCTTACTGCTTCTATAGGAATTTCCGTAGCATCATACGGCAAAATATTCCCCACTCAAATCATAAATCTTTTGACAGGATCTTTTACAACTAGCAATTGGAATACTTTTTATTTCTCTTTTTTTACTTTCTTAATTTGTATGATTTTGTCATTAATTCTATCTAGAAAATTTTACCCTATGATCTTAAGTGATATTTTATCAAAATCTCTTGGAGTCAAACCTCTACTAATAAGAAATTTTTCTATGGTAATAGTCGGAACATTATCAGGTTTAGCAATTTACGGAGGAGGTTTAATAGGATTTATAGGCTTAGTCTCACCTCATATAGCAAGAAAATTGTTTCCAACATCTCCACACAAAATCATTATTAATTCAATTTTAATCGGAGGTTTAATAACTTTAGCTGCTGATCAAATTACTAGATTTTTATTTATGCCAATAGAATTACCCGTTAGTTTAACTACAACTTTAATTGGGGCACCTTTGATGATGTACCTAGGATTCAAAATGAAATGACTATAAGTATTAAAAATTTATCACTAAATTTTCAAAATAAAAAAATTTTAAAAAATGTTTCTTTTGAAATTAAAAAAAATACATTAACTTCTTTATTAGGTCCAAATGGATCTGGGAAATCCTCAATTCTCAAATGTATTACGGGCGAAATTGATACATATTCTGGAAAAATTACAAATATTCCAATAGAAAAAATAGCGTATCTACCTCAAGAACTTGAAACACCACCATTTATAACTGTTAAAGAATTAGTATCTCTAGGATTTTACAATCGAAAAATTTCAAAAATAAATAAGGATAAAATAATAGAAAAATTAATTCATGATTGTGGAATTGACTCAATAAAAAACCAAATATTTGAAAACATTTCTAGTGGAGAAAAACAAAGGACTTGGATCGCCTTCATTCTTGCTCAATCAAAAAACATCATTTTAATGGATGAGCCTTTTTCATCAATAGATATTAATTCAAAAACAGAATTCTACAAATTATTTAAAAATCTTGCCGATAAAGGAAATACTATAATATTAATTTCTCATGACATCAAAATAATTAGTGAATTCTCAGAGCAAGCAATATTCATACAAAACGGCGTTAAAATTTTTGATGGTGACGCAAAAGAAATACAATTAGCAATCAAAAATAGCGAAATTATATAAATTATAATTATCTTTATACCCCAACTAAAATTCTAATCCACTGAATTCTATTAAAAATTTCATATTCTTTATTCAATTTCATTTTTGTATTAAAATCTCATTTATCAACAAATCAAAAAGGAACCTGAAATGCCATTATTTGATATGCCTATAGATCAATTGAGAAAATACACAGGCACCAACCCTATACCAGAAGATTTTGATACCTATTGGGATGAAAATTTAAATTCATTACAAAAAATCGACACTAAAGTTGAAATCAAAAAATCAACTTTTGAAACCTCTTTTGCAAATTGCTCAGATTTATATTTCACAGGAACCGAAAATGCTAGAATACATGCAAAACTACTCCAACCAAAAGATATAAACAATCCTAACCCAGCAGTAATAATTTTTCATGGATATCAAGGAAGTTCAGGAGATTGGTCTGACGATAATAAGTTAGCATTTGTTGCACAAGGATTTACTGTAGCAGCATTAGATTGCAGAGGCCAAGGAGGTACTTCTCAAGATTTAGGAAATACTATAGGAAATACTTTAAGAGGACATATAATAAGAGGTTTGAGCGAAAATGATCCTAAAAAATTATTATTCAGACAAATATTTTTAGATACCGCCTTACTAACAAAAATCATTATGGATCTTCCAAATGTAGATAAAAATCGAATAGGAGTTACAGGAAGAAGTCAAGGCGGTGGTTTAAGTATTGCTTGTAGCTCGTTAATCCCTGAAATTAAAATGATTGCTCCAGTTTTACCATTTCTATCAGACTATAAAAGAGTTTGGGAACTTGACCAAGCTATAAATAACTCAAATGCATATTTTGAATTGCATGATTATTTCAGAAAATTTGATCCACTTCATGATTCAGAAAAAAAAATTTTCGAAAAACTTGGTTACATAGACATCCACCATTTAGCCCCTCGAATAAAAGGTGAAGTTTTAATGGCAATTAGCCTTTTAGATACTGTTTGTCCGCCTTCAACTCAATTTGCTGCATATAATAAAATTACTTCTAAAAAAGAAGTGGTAGTTTATCCGGATTATGCACACGAAGGAAACCTGCCTGGGCATTCTGATAGAATTTTTCAATTTTTAAGTAAACTATAAAAAAATAATTACCTTGATATCCCAACTAAAATTCTAACCCACCGAATTCTTTTGAAAATTTCATATAGTAAGAAACTACCTCCGATGGTAGCCTTAACTAATATTAAATATTTTATTAATGCAGGTATTCCAATAGGAAAAATCAATATTGAAAAAGAATACTGTGCAATCATGTGAAAAATATATACAGGATATACTGCACTACTCAAATAAGATAAAGCTTTCGAAGATCTATTAAAATATGTGGCAGCAAAACCAAATATTGTTAACATCCAAGTTGAGCATTCAATTGCAAGAAATAAATTTGAATAGTCCTCTTTAAATTCGCTTTCCAGAAGCACAAGGATTCGTATTAGATAAAAAGAAATCGATAACACCAAGCTTAAAAACTTTGCTTTCTGGACACTAATCCAAAAATCTTTACCTAAAGATACAAAAATAAATCCACTCAAAAAACATAGCAAACCTAAAATAAATCCATGCCCTGGTTCCAATATATAACCTTCAAAAGTTTTAGGCTGTAACAATAGAACTTCAATAACTATTGGAAGTGAAAAAACTGGAATAATCACAAAAGGTTTTGATATTAAATATCTAATTGATTTGAATATGAAATTACCAGGAAATTTTTTAAAATATATAAAAACAGGAAGTAAAAATAAAATGTAAATGAAAATATTAAACAAAAACCATAAATGACCAAAAGTTGGTGTATATTCATATACTTTTTCGTTATATAAATAGAATAAATATTCATGTATTGGAGCTATAAAAAACACTCCAAACCAAAAAGGCAGAAAAATTCTATACGCTCTATCTCCTATCAATTGCCAAGCTGTCCTACGTCGCATCGCAAAATAAACACCCATTCCCGAGACAACAAATAAGATAGGTATTCTCCAAATATTTATTGCCATCATAATCAACCAAATAGATTCTAAAAAGTCTTTGTTGACAATAAAATATACATCCTTACCCCAAGGCTGAAATCCAATAACTGAATGATAAACAATCAATAAAAATATTGCTAAAACTCTTACTGAGTCCACATCATATCTACGTATAAAATTTTCACTCATTTGCTGTTTTTAGCCTTAATATCAAGAGAATAATTGACACTCATAATCAACTATTCTATCATTTAACAATGTTGATTAGATTTAAAGACGACTTGTTTCATTTGTGTAGTTGCCCTAACCAGGGCTTCTAGTAGAGTTTATAATTCTTAATCAACCAATTAAGTTGCCCGTTCAAAAAATTGAACGGGTTTTTTTATTTTATTAAAACATCAAGGAGAAAAAATGAGTATTAAATTAGGAGATATAGCTCCAAATTTTACTGCGAATACGACTGAAGGAGAAATTGATTTTCATTCTTGGATTGGAGATAGCTGGACATTACTAATGTCTCATCCAGCGGATTACACTCCAGTTTGCACTACTGAACTAGGAAAAGTAGCCAATTTGAAAAAAGAATTCGACAAAAGAAATGTGAAAGCTATTGCATTAAGTGTAGACCCACTTGAATCTCACAAAGGGTGGATCAAAGACATTAACTCAACGCAAAATGCTAATGTAAATTTCCCATTAATTGCGGACCAAGATAACAAAATAGCTGATTTGTATGACATGATTCATCCAAATGCCAGCAATACACATACAGTAAGAACTTTGTTCGTAATTGCGCCTGATAAAACTGTTAAATTAACACTAACTTATCCTCCATCAACTGGAAGAAATTTCGCTGAAGTTTTGAGAGTAATTGACTCTCTTCAACTTACAGCAAACCAAAAAGTTGCTACACCAGCAAACTGGACACAAGGTGAAGATTGTGTTGTTTTACCTACTATAAAAACAGAAGACATTCCAGATCTATTCCCTAAGGGATTTACAGAAGTAACTTCATACTTACGTACAACCCCACAACCAATTGATTTGGAATAAATACTATGAAAAAGAGGCTAGATAAATTTTCTAGCCTCTTAAGATGATCATAAATCTAATCAATGAATTTTAATGATTTGATTAATTATATAGTGGATCAAAATATCTATCTAAATCATTTCTAACATCTAAATAATCTAGATTTAATTCCTTATTAATTTTAGATTCCAAATGATTAACTTTATCAATTTGTTTCTCTGAAATATCATCGGTTTCAAACGGATCTTCACAAATATTAAATAATTCTAATTTTCTTTGAATTTGATTTTCATTTTTACTAGATATAAGTTTCCAATCACCATCACGAATACACAAACCTTCTTCTGCTTTAAAATTCCAATAAATTTCTCGAGAATAATTTGGTACTGAATCCCCCAAAATCAGATCCCAAATATCATGACCGTCCCATTTCGGATCATCTTTAATTTTCAGATCCAATAAATTTGAAAAAGTTGGCATCCAATCTGAAATATGAACAGGTTCTTCTACTTTTCCAGACCCTAAAGAATCCTTCCAATTAATCACTGTTGGAGTCCTTATACCTCCTTCATAAAGTTGAGATTTTAATCCGCGAAAAGGCAAATTTGAACCCAATCTAGGCAACTCTTCCTGCCAACCTGGGTATTGATCTGTTTGATGGATTGGTGCAGTATCTATAGCACCATTATCAGATGAAAAAACAATAATTGTATTTTCTCTTTCTCCTTTTTGTTCTAAAGTTTTAATTAATTCTCCGATCGCATAATCCATATGACTAGCATAAGCAGCATATTTTTTGAATGAATTATCTTTTAAATTATCCTCATCAAATCTTTGAGAATTATATTGATTAGCCCAAAAAGAATTTGGTTTAACTGGTACGTGAACAGCAGTAAATGGAACATAACAAAACCAAGGAGAATTCCTGTTTTCAATCCAATTAATTGCCTCATTGAATATCAAATCTGTGACATGTCCAAACTCTTTGATATATTCTCCATTTCTATTCCAAGTAACAGAAAATTCACCTTTTTTATACATATGATTAAAGGGATCGACTCCACCTGCCAAAGATCCATATGAATAATCAAATCCAAAGTTATTTGGTCCCGAATCTGGCGTTGATCCTAAATGCCATTTACCAAACAATCCAGTTTCATACCCGGAATCTCTCAAAACAGATGCAAGAGTTTGATATCCATCTGGAAAAACTGGGCGATTTGAAGGAATCGTTGCATGTTTTCCAAATCTACTTGGATATCTACCTGAAAGTAAAGATGCTCTAGTTGGAGTACACATTGGTTGGACATAATGCTGTTTAAACTCAACACCTTCAGACATTAAAAGGTCTATATTAGGAGTTCTAATTTGAGAACCATGAGAACTAACATCACCCCAACCTAAATCATCCGCCAATATAAACAATATGTTGGGTTTTGAAATTTTCATAAAATTAAATTATCAACTGACAGGAGAGATACCTATCAAATCTAACCTTCTTTTAGCTTCTGAATAAATTTCTTCTGACAAAATCCCCTTATTTGCAGTTTCGATATTTTCCCGAAAATGTTGTGGATTTGCAGTGCCCACAATAGTAGTATTTAATTCAGGATGTGACAAGGTAAATCTAAGTAAAAAACTAGTCTTGGATTCTCCATCTTCCAATAAATCATCTAAGCCAGCTTGACTAAAATAATCCCATTCATCGTACTGTGTCCTATACATTTCTTGCCACGAAGCTTCTTGTTTTAATAGACCAGTAGTAGCAAATTCACCTTTAGAAACACCCCCACGAATTATTGTTCCAATACCCGCATTCAATGAATTTGAAATCCATTTTTCATGGATTCGATTTAAAGCCGAATAAGGAATTTGAAAAGCATCAAAAATGCCTAAATCAATAAATTCAGATAACATTGGTAAAGAAGTAGAAACGCCAACAAATCTTACTTTGCCTTCTTTTTTAACTTCATTTAATGTTTCGATTACTCCCAATTCATTTATTACATCAATCGAAGGAGAACCATGTAATTGAACCAAATCCAAATAATCGGTTTTCATCCTTTTAAGGCTTTGATTTATACCAGTAACAATTCTATCTCGTGTATATACGTGATCTTTTCCACCTCCAGTAATCGTAACTCCAACAGGACAGCTACATTTTGTAGCTAAAACAAATTCAGATCTTCTATGAGAAATTGATTTTCCAATTAAATCTTCACTTTCACCGTAATCAATTGAAGTATCAATAAAATTTATCCCAGAATCTAAGACCATATTCAAGATAGTATTGGCTTCTTTTTCAGGAACATAATCAAAATACTTAGTCCCTTTACGAAACTCCATAGCCCCAAAACCTAAACGTGTAACATTTATCCCTGTCTTACCCAATTCATTTACAACTAAAGTCATTTCAAACTCCTATTAAAAAAATTAAACTTACAAAAATTCTGTTTTCTTCCTTATGTAGAAAAAAAATAATTACTCAAATATTCAGAAACAGTATAAATCATAATGAAACCTATAATAACAATACAAATTGTCAATGTTAATGAATATCCCCTATTTTTCAATTTCATTAAATTTGATCTGCTACGAAATGAGATTAAAAATAAAATAAACAAAATAGCAGCAATAGACAAAGTTATTGGCATGAAATTCTCCTAAAATTTAGAAACACAATTACTTCCTTGAATTATATAAGACGATTAATAATCCAATTGTCATGTCGTTGCCTCTCATCTTTTTTATGAATTTTCTCTTCAGTTCCATGACCTTCTCTTGGATAAACCACTAATTCTGTCTCCACATTCAAATCTTTCAAAGATCTGTAAAAAGCATATGCTCCTTCAACAGGACAAGTTAAATCTAATTCACCATGCAATATTAAAGTTGGAGTTGTAACATTATTCACGTAGTTTATAGGAGAGAATTTTTCCCATAGATCAATAACATCAGAAAAATCAGATCCACCAAAATGAACAACTTCCCAACCATTTATATATGACTTTCCATGAAAAGCACGCCAATCATATATCCCAGCACGAGCAACAGCAGCTTTAAATCTAGTAGTCTGAGTGACTGCCCAAGCAGTCATAAACCCTCCATAGCTACCACCTCCGATAGCTAAACGATCAGGATCTGCGACACCTTTAGAGATAAGAGAATCAATACCAGAATTTATGTCATGCCAATCCATTCCCCCAAGATCTCCAATATTAGCCTCTGCAAAATCTAATCCAAACCCTGTACTGCCCCTAAAACTTGGAATAAAAACTGCTATTCCATTAGCTAATAAATTATACCACCTACCTAATGCGTAATTAGGAATTACAGAACTAGTCGGACCTCCATGTGCAGCTAAATATAATGGGAATAATTCATTAGATTCTTCAGAATTTAACGGATAAAGTAACAATCCTTGAATTTCTTTCCCATCAATACTCTTCCATCTCACAGTCTCCATTTTAGGAATTGAAAACACCTCAGATCTTGGGTTAATTTTTGTCAATTGCTTCCAATTTAATTCATCAGAGTTTTTATCAATAATCCAAATATCTTTCGGATTTGCAATGTCCTCACGAACAACAGCAAAACGTGTTTTTGAATTATCAAAAATATAATCATCTGAAATAACAGCCAATTCATTCCAATAATATTTTTGACCATTTGTTATCAAATCAATTTCAATTAAACTCATTCCTCCTTGGTCAGTACATGTAGCAAAAACACTAGAACAATCATCATTCCAGATAAAATTTCTTACACTAAATCTACTCCCTAGAGTTACATGTTTAAAATTATTTCCAGTAGAAGAAATTGTAAAAAGATCTCCGTCAACGCTTCCTCTATCACTATAATTTGAAGAAAGAAATGCAATTTGATTTCCATCAGGGGACCATTTAGGCATAGCAACTTGGCGTTTTGATTGATGAAGTATTACTGGTTTATTTTCAATATTTTCTGAAAACGTTACCAATCTACAACTTGTAAACCAAGAGCCTTCATATGGTAAATCTGAAGAAATTACTGCAAATTTTGTATTGTCTGGAGACCAAGAAAATTCCCAAACATGTAATCCTTCGGGGGAAACACAAGTGGTCTCTCCTGTTTCTAAATCAATCACATATATCCTTGTATATTTTGGATTTTTTTCAAATTCAAATACATCATCTTTATCTTCAAAACGTTTCTCTTCATCTTGAGTAAATGGATCAGTACTTAAAAATGCTATTCTTCTTCCATCATCAGACCAAACAAATGCATCTAAATTCCTTGGTTTAACAATTCCATTCGGAACACTAGTCAACTTTGTGGATTCACCGCTATCCATTGGCAAAAGATATATTTGATTTTCTTTAGAAGGCGAACGTGTCTTAATTTGCCAATCATCTACGTAAGCATGATTTTTTGAATTTCTATTGGAAACAAATCCAAGCGTTTTACCGTCAGGAGACAACCTAGGTACTTCATCCGAACCAATCCCAGAAGTTAATTGTTTAGTTTCCCCGTTTTTTGTTGAAGCTATCCAAATATTTTTACCATCATCAGCAGGCATAACAAAAACAACACTTTCACCATCAGTAGAAATCCTAGGATCAGAGACTGATTTAAATTTTTTCATGTCATTTTCTGAAGCAACTTTAAAATTAGCCATTTATTATCTGTCCAATAAGATATTCACCATCAGTCCAAGTTGGTTCAGATTCAAGATGTTCCATCATTTTTAAAAACATTTCATGTTGTTGAGGATTATTCGCATTTGCCAAATGGGATTCTTTACTATCAAAAACTGCGACTCCGACCCATTCGTTTTCAGAATCAGGGTTCATCAAAAACCATGCTACACCTCCATCAGGTGGTGCTTCAGTAGAATCCAAAATCGTTAACAATTGATCTTCATGACCTGGCTTTACCTTCATTTTAAAAATCGTGCCATACATAAATTAACCTCCTAAATATTTATATAATTTTTCATCAAACAAAAATTTGAAGCCTGTGACGCCTATGCTCGGTGACAAATAATCTATCTTGAGAGTCTATAGTTAAATCTGTGACACCCCAAAACAAAGGCTCGCTTTGAGATGAAATATGATATGGAGTTTGTAATTCTTCAGGTAGATCAGGAAGTAAATTAGCAATTGCTCTAGTATCTCTTTCGTCGGTATTTGATTCAAAAAATTCTTTTGTCCATTCAGTAATTGAATCTGAATTTCCTCTCTCAGAAAAAATAAATTCTCCAGATGAATTCAAAGCAACTACTCTCTCATTACCCCAATCAGAAACATATATTGTACCAAGAGAATTCACAACAACATCTGAAGGCCTAATAAATACTCCATCTCCATTAACAAATGAATCTAAAAATTTCCCTTCGTTACTAAATTTTTGAATCCGATCATTTCGCCAATCAGCAACATATATATCATCATTTTTATCTACACAAATACCCCAGGGAAGATTAAACTCACCTTCTTTACTTCCAAAATTACCCCAAGCATACAAAAATTTCCCTTCTTTAGTAAATTTTTGAATCCTATGATTATATTGGTCGACAATAAATAAATCATCTTTAGAATCAATTGCTATACCTGATGGACCAGATAGTTCACCTTCTTTACTTCCAAAATTACCCCACTGGCCATGAAAATTACCTTGAGAGTCATACATTAAAACTACATTTAATATTTCATCAGTTACATATAATTTATCCTCAGAATCAAACTCTAAATCGCTAGGATTCTTAAAGATTTTATCTCCTGTTTTATCACCTTGAGAAGATGCAAATTCAAATAAAAAATTTTCGTCAAAATCCTGAACAGTTATTCTAAAAACACCGCCAGTATAATGATAACAATCTAGCACAAAAATCCTGCCATCTGAACTAAGTGCAGTTGAACCTGGTCCTAGAAAACCTCTTTCTATAGCTAAATTATTAATCATCCCAATTGTTTTTAAATATTTCACATTTATCTCCAAAAAGAAATTACCCTATAATACTACAAAATCATATCTGTAATTTCCAAACCTTCAAAACAAAAAACAACAAAAAGTTCACAAAATTATTAAAAAAATCCAGAAAAGTTATAAATACTCTAAGTAATGTTTATACATGATTAAAAAACTTACCTAATAAACCATTTCAACCCGAAGGATTCAAGTTAGAATCATTTGATCAAACTTCAGTGAAAAATGTTATTGCCAGAGGTAAAAAATATATTGATTAAGCTTTAACTGAAATAGCTTCTTTATAATTATTAATTAATCCTCTAAGACTTAAAAAGAACCACACAGGCAAAGTAGCTAAAATCCACCACAATTCTGAAACTAATAATAAATACACTGTCGGAATATTACAAAGTAAAAATATCATAAATCCATACATTCTTGATTTAGCCTTTACACTTGTTAATAAGAAAGTGCCTATTATAGCTAGTATTTCATTACTTATTTGCGCAAAATTGAAAATTGACAATTCAAACATACTAATCCTTTTAATTACAAACTTTTACTAATTAATAAAAAGCAACATTCTTTTACAAAATATTGACATAAATACAACCTATGATTATAAGTGATCTATCTATCCTCGTAAAATATATTATCAGGGTTTAAAACACACTGTTCACCTTTACCATTGTGGATAGTATGTCCAAATGTCAATTTAGTTGCTGATTGAGACTTCTTAAGAAAACATTTTTTATCTTCTTGATACATTGTTTTTGCTAAAGAATATGCATCTTCAGCTGAAAACAACCTTGCAATAGCATTACCAACAGATCCTTTATTAACTTTATTATCACCCTCAAGTCGTTCCCCAAATCTATTAAAATCTTGCCCAGGATAACTTTCTTTGGGACTATGAACTCTACTGAGCAATGGCTCTATTTTTCCATCCGGTTTCCTTAATCGACGCTCAATATAATAATCTCGTCTATAATCCACTTGAAATTCAACTTCCCATACATGAATAGCTGTCAAATTTTGATATGGAACACCAAGTAAAAGTATTGATCCTCCATTACTTAATATCCAAGACATAGGGCTATCAAAATCCCATGCAGAACTCCTACCCACAGATACAATCAATTCTGAAAGAGGACCAATTGATGAAACACTATGCCATAAATGAATCGAACGTCTGGAACTTGATCTTCTAATAACCTCATTCGTTATAGACCCAACACCTGAATTAGTGCTCGATGGATCAAACACCCACATTTCATCTACAGAATCAGTAACAGCTGAAGGATAAGTAAAAGTAGGTACTACCAAAGTCCCTTCATTTCCAAGTACATCAAGCAAACAATCTACAATTGTTTTAGCCCCTCCTTCAACAAACCCAATAGAACTCAAAGAACTGTGAACCATTAATAAATCGCCAGTCTTAAGACCTAGGTTAACCAAACCTTGGGTAATATCATCCTTTGTAACAAAAAAATTATTACTTACATTCACATGGATCACACTTGCATGGAGCACACTTGCAATTGGGATTACTGCAACTCATTAATTACTCCTGATACTTAAATTTGGTGAAAATTAAATGAAAGTTAAAAAAGTATATAACACTAAATATAAGGCAACAATTAAAAAAATTGTCGTAAAAACACGATGAATCCTATTATTTAACAATCCTGTATTTTCCCTAATAAACCTTACTATTACAACAGGTAAAAAAACTAATAATCCAATCACCAAAAAATTTAAATAATACTCCGACATTTAATTCACCAAATTAATCAAATTATATAAGTTTTTTTGTACCTTAGTATCGTTTTATTTGTACTTTAAGATATTATTTCTGTACATTAGTTAAATTTTATACTTATTTTATACTTGTAAAAAATATGCTTTTTCATTGGAAAACTATTATGTACTCAAATAAATTATTCCTGTACTAAAATAGTAATTTATTGTACATCAATACCAAAAGATGTTGATTTAATTCTTAATTTTAATGTTTTTTCTACTTCGTTTAAACCTAAACCTCGTAAATCAGCAACTGAGTTTTTTTGTTCGGATTCGTATAATTTAAAAATATTCACATAAACTTTTATCAATAATGTTATTGAGTACATCCTCTACCAGGGATATCTATAACTTGTTCAACTTGA
>TARA_B100000686_G_scaffold84461_1_pt1 | contig 13701 bp, 11 predicted proteins | sample TARA_B100000686 | Tara Oceans TARA_B100000686 (sample SAMEA2622733) | marine metagenome | biome: marine biome (ENVO:00000447); feature: marine epipelagic mixed layer (ENVO:xxxxxxxxx); material: "saline water (ENVO:00002010), including plankton (ENVO:xxxxxxxx)" | depth 150 m
CATCATTTTCCAATGGTATCTAGATGTATTTGATTAAAATAACACTTCCTTTAAAACCTCAAGTCAGAAGAGTTTTTCCTGCATATTGCTGGGTTCTGACTTTAATAAACTCCAGATATAATCTTCACTATCCAAAAATCTGAGGAGTTATACCATGCGAACTACTTGGAAACCATCTGGTAATAAAACCCTACTCACATTCTTACTCTCACTCATCTTTCTATTTTTGTTTAGTGTTTTTGTGTATGGTGAGGAACCAGAAATCTATAAGGAATACTGGGACAATGGAAAGTTGAAGAAAGAAACCCATTTTAAGAATGGAAAAGAAGAGGGTATAGTATCCGTTTGGTATAAAAATGGAAAAATACAAACAAAAGGGCATTACAAAAATGGGAAACTAAATGGTCTCCTCTATACGTGGTATCAAAATGGTCAGAAAATGTCAGAAACCCCTTATATCGATGGAAAAGAAAATGGTTTTGCGATTACTTGGTATATATCTGGAGCAAAAAGGCAGGATTTAAATTATTTAGATGGAAAATTAAATGGTAAGCAAACTTGGTGGTACAAGTCGGGTAATAAGGATGAAGAAAGAAACTATAGTAAAGGTATAGAAAGTGGACAAAGAGTGAAATGGTTTGAAGATGGAAAAAAAGATATAAAAACATATTACAAAAATGGAAAAGAAAATGGACTTCGTACGGAGTGGAGATGGGATAACGGGAAAAAACTAATGGAGGCAAACTTTAAAGACGGAGAATTACATGGTCTCTATAAGGATTGGCATCCAAATGGGATACAAGCAAATTTAGGAAAATACAAAGAAGGAAAGGAAGATGGACAATGGGTTCTCTGGTCTAAGGGTGGAAATACACAAACCAAGAAATTTTATAAAAATGGAAAAGAGCAATAGGATGTTTCATTGTGTTATTTTCAAAATTATCAAAAAGGTCCTGTAAAATCTAAATAAGGTACATCCAAGGGGCTGCTGCTTTTCAACTCATTGATGGCAGAATACAATTTTTCCTTTTCTTGTGGAAAATATTTTAGTAACTGTTGTCCGATTGTCTCTGGAGTTGGATAAAAATTATTTGCTAGAGCAGGGGTGGTTGGAGCCGGAATATCAGGCAAGGCAATTCTCTCTGGAGGTTTTTGGAGTTTGGTAAACGCTCCTTCACATACCCTTGCAGAAAGCTCGGCAGAAATTCCACAAGTTACCCACGATGTGTCCAAAATCACAAGACGGCCGGTTTTATTAACCGACTTTAAGACTGTTTCATGATCCAGCGGAAGGGTGGATCTCATGTCTATTACTTCAATATTAACCCCATATTTTTTAAAAACGTCAGAAATTTTTATTGCTTCTATTACCATGTAAGAAAAAGCCACCAAAGTCAAAGCGTCTCCCCTACGTAAAACCCGGGCATCACCAAGAGACTCGGTGTAACCTTCTTCTGGAACCAGTTCTTTTATATGATGAAGCCACCGATGTTCAAAAAATATTACAGGGTCGTCATCTTGTACAGCCTGAATCAGCATACCTTTAGCATCATGAGGCCTTGCTGGCATAACCACTTTTAAGCCCGGGAAATGTGAAAAAAGAGCTTGTGGGCTTGATGAGTGCTGAGGTCCTTGCCCCCAACCTCTTCCAATAATCATACGAATCACTAAAGGCACACGAACTTGGCCGTTAAACATATAATGCCATTTGGAAGCATTATTTATTATTTGATCCAAAGAGAGGTATGAAAAATCTGCTCTTTGATGAATCAATATTGGACGCATCCCTACAATGCTGCTGCCAATGCATACTCCTGTCATGGCATTTTCGGATAAGGGCATATCCATAACCCTGGAAGAGCCATATTTTTCTTGCAGTCCCATGGTTGTATTGAAAATACCTTTCGGATCGGGTACTCCCTCTCCTACAATAAAAACATTTTCATTTTGACCCAGACAATAATCTAATGCTTCTCTTATGGCTTCAGAATATTTTATTTCAGTTCGCATCAGGAAGGCTTAATATTAGAGAATTCGTATAAGGACCCTAGTGATGGATATGGACTTGCTTCGGCAAACTTAAAACTTTCTTTGATCTCTTCCGTAATAGTATTTCGATAAGAATTCAGATCCTCTGAATTAATTGTTGAATTGGAAATTAATTTGGTTTCCAATTGTTTAATAGGACAACGATTTTTCCAAGATTTGATTTCCACTTCTGAACGATAATTCAAGTGGTCATCGTATTCATGGCCGCAATGCTCTACCCACCGGTGAGTTTCAAATTCTAAAAACTGTGGGCGTTCATTTGTTTTGATCCGTGAAACCGCTTTCCGGGCAATTTCAGCAACATACTCCAAATCGTTTCCATCCCCCGAATTAACTTCCCACCCATGAGCTTCGGCCACTTTATGCATTGGGCGCTCAGGTTGACGAGTTTGCAAATTTGTATAAACAGAATAGCGATTGTTTTCGCAAACAAATATAATTGGTAGGCCTTTAAGAGAGGCAAAATTCAGAGATTCGTGTAAAACACCTTCTTCAAAACATCCATCCCCAAAATAAGCTACTATTATGCGGTTTTCTCCTTTCATTTTAGCAGCCATTGCTGCTCCCAATCCAAGGGGTATAGTTCCTCCTACGATTGAGGTGCAACCTAGGAACCCCACCTTAAGATCAATTAGGTGCATGGAACCTCCTCTTCCTCCCGAGCACCCTGTGGTTTTGCCATAAATTTCCGCAATCATGGCTTTTAAATTTCCACCCTTTGCCAAATAATATCCATGAGATCTATGATTCCCAAAAACTTGGTCTTCTTCCGTTAACGCAGAACTAATGCCCACAGGAACGGCCTCTTGGCCAATACATAAATGCATTGGACATCGCATTTTTTGCTCGATATATTTTTTAGCCAAAGCTTCTTCGATGAGACGGATTCGAAGCATCTCATAATAGAGCCTAGCTTGATCAGGAATTAAATTTTCCAAAATTATTTTAACATGGTGGTTATGTATTTATAAAGTTCCACCGAAGTAATTGGATTTCGGTTGCAAACAATTTGAACATCAAGAGCGGCTGCGGCACTGGCAATAAAAGTTGTCAAATTAGCAGGCAAATCACCTCCCAAACAAATTCCAGCCAAAGAAAGAAAGGCATCTCCAGCCCCAATTCGGTCTATTACTTTTGTGGAAAGCACCGGAGCTCGATGTATTTCTTTTGTGTCATGGCTGAGAATTATCGCTCCTTTAGTTCCTTGAGTGACGGCAATATTTTTTATGTTCATAGATTGACAAAGTTTTTTTGCAAGAGATTCGACGCAGTCATATCGATTGTGAGTAGCAAGTCTCAACTCGGGTTCGTTTAAAGAAACTAAATCAGCTCGTGAGTAACGCGAGATCGCATGAGAGCCACGATTCCCACTATTGACTTGTGTGTTCACGGCAAGAAAATTACTTTTCTTTTCAAGAACTTGAATCATTTTTTCTGAAATGAACCCATGTCCAAAATCAGGAATGACAACCACATCAAATTTACCTAATTCCGAATTTAGCCAGTTACAGATTTTATCATCTAAATCGGGAGGAAGAAGCTCATCTTCGTCTGCAAGATAAACTTCGAAAAGTTTTATCAGGTCGTTGTCAACAAATCTTCTTTTTACTAGTGTTCTAGAGTTTTTCTTGTAGAAAAATTTTGGCTCAATTTTTTCCTGTAGTTTGTTTCGTATGAAATCCTCAAAAGAGTCATTCTCACCTAACCCTGTGACCAATGTAACGCTGCCTGAAAAATCTGCAATATGGTTGGCAACTGCTAAAACACCGCCGGCAAACTGCTCAGTGGCTTGGTATTTAACTGCCAAGTGATGACCTTTTCCAGCTTGCCCCAGTGGTACAGTGTAATGATACTCATCGATAATAGTGTCACCAATAACTAACACTTTTTGACTTTTCAGGGTTTCCAGTAAATTTATGATTTCTTTGCTAGAAAATTTTTCACTAATTTTTGAAAGGTAATCTCGAGTTTCATTTGAAAAAACTCTAAAGTATTCATTAATCAAACTTGATGAGCTAAAAGTTATGTCATTGGTGAAATATAATTTGCCTCCAAATTTTTCCACTAATTCTTTTTCTTTAATTATATTCCCCGTTAAATCATTTGTTGCATTCTTGTATTCGGTTCCTTTTACATAAATATGTGGTTTTATTTTTAATATAGGTTGTTCTGCAGTCTGTTCGTGTACGATTCCAACATAATCCACGCAACTAAGCGCGGAAAGATTTTCTGCTCGAAGGTTCTCTGGGAAAACGGGTCGACCGGGACCTTTTAATACGCAACGGTCAGCAGTAATTGTAGCGAACAATACATCACCCTGTTTTTTAGCTTCCTGAAGATGGCGAATATGTCCGGTATGAATGAGGTCAAAAGTGCCATGGCATAAAACAATTCGCTTTCCTTTCTCATTTAACTGCTTAGATTTTATTTCAAGGCTATCCAGATTTTGAATTTTTTGTTGCGTTGTCTGCACTATTTGTCTTTCCTGTTAGAATTTGAAATTAGGAGTTTTGCTGGATATTATTAACCTTTACTTTATCGCAAGATACTTGAACCATGATGCCGTTGCTTCTTGTATTGAATTAGAATCCCAAACAGGAGCTGTTTCCCATTTTTCAATTTTTTCAATCATTTTTTGAACACCCTTTTCAAAAGGCACTTTGGCCTTCCACCCGAGCAACCTTTCTATTTTTCTCACATCGGCAAACGTACAATCAGGCTCACCGGGTCGCTTGGGTATATACTCAACTTCTCCCTCAAGAAGCTCAACCAAACGATTCACGCTATAAGTCTTACCACTTCCAACATTTAAAAATTGATCTGTTAAATCAGATTCTGCGGCAAGAATGAATGCGTCTGCAACGTCAGTAACAAATGTAAAGTCACGGGTTTGTTTACCATCTCCTACAACCGTAAAAGGTTTTTGGTTCAATTTTTGAGCTAGGAAAACTCCAAAAACTGCCCCATAAGTACCGCTAGTTCTAGAACGAGGACCATATACATTAAATAACCTTAATGAAATTGCAGGTAGTTTGTATGTTTTTGACCAGTGCAATACTAACTCTTCTCCCAAATGCTTGGACAATGCGTAAGGGTACTGAGGAGATATAGGAGCAGTTTCCGGTGTTGGGTATATCTCGGGGATTCCGTAACTAGAAGAAGATGCTGCATAAGTGAATCTTTTGACTCTAGCTTTTTTTGCAGCCTCTAATACATTTAATGTGCCCTTCACATTTACATCAAAATATAATTCTGGCTTTTCAATTGAAGGGACAATATCGGCCAGTCCGGCCATATGAAAAACCCAGTCAACTCCTTCAAATGCTGGAAAAAAATTGACTCGATCAAGGATGTCAATTCTCCGAAACTCAAAATTTTTGGAGTCAATAAATTCTTCGAAATTTTCAACCCTGCCGCTAATAAGGTTGTCTACAGCAATGACATGATGTTTCTGTGACAATAGTCTTTGACAGATATGACTGCCAATGAAACCGGCTCCTCCTGTAACAAGTGCTCTCATAAGTTAAATAAGTTTACGTTTATATAAAATTAACATGAGGCACTAAATCTTCCTGCAAAGCGAACAAATATCTGTTGGCCTCGTCCATACGGCAGTTTTTTCTACAGTCCTTTATATCTAGTTTATTATTAACAAAATGAAAATTATTTTTGCGTTTCTCCCCTTGCCATATTTTTTTGAAGGTCCAATCATTTAAATTTCCAAAATGGAAACGATCATCAAGAAGGAAAGCACTACAACCATAAACAGAGCCATCTGCCATAATGTAAGCCCAGATATGTGGAGTGGAATTACATTTTGTGTATCGATGTTTGTCATCTTTAATGTGTTTTTTCATAGTATTTTTACGGAAAATAACTTGGAAACTCTCTGTGTTAAAGGGTTGCAACCCTTTTTCCAAATCCAAATAATCGGAGTAATCAATATTTTCATAAATCCGTGTTTTACTCGAAAAATGTTGGGAATAAGGTTTGATAACAAGGTAATCAAGTAAAGTTTCATCTCTGCAAAGTTTTACGAGGTCTATGATTTCGTGTTTATTTTCTGGGAGGAGTAGGGTTTGGACTCCCAAGGTACATTTAATTCCATTTTCACGCTTAAATTTAGAAGCCTTTTTCAAGTTGTTTATAACATTTTCAAAATCTTTTTCTTTAGTCTGGTGAATCTTTGCGTAAGTAGCTCCTGAACCTGCATTTAGTGATACCTTTATCCATTTTGTCAAAGGCAGAGAGGACTCAATAAATTTTTGATCCATAGCCGTGGCATTGGTGGTAAAGGAAATATCGATTCCAGCTTGATGTGTTGCAAGAACAATTTCATTAATTTTTTTATGAAGAAGTGGCTCTCCTTCACCGGCATACATAATGCTTTTAATTCCCAGGCTGCCCATCTCTTTCAAACGACCCTTTAGGATTTCATAATCTAGAGAAACCGATTTATATCCAATATAATCGACTGCGCAAAACGTACACCTGTGATTACATGCCCCTATTGGTGATATTTCAATATATATAGGATAAACAGTTTTTGCTTTTTCCCAGTTATCTCCAACCTCAAGTAATTGGGCGACACGGGCGGGATGGTAAATTAGCTTATGACTGTCTATGGAATATGTATTACTCAAGCTGAATCTCCGCAGGAGAAAGAAAAGGCTCTTTTTTATAAGGGCGCGTGAGACAATATTGTATAAAAAAGGTTGGTTAGAATCTACTTTTAGAATAATCTACTGTTCATTTGCAACTAAACGGGTCAAATAGGCTCCAATAAGGTGATTAATTATCATATGTGCATCTTCGGCTGGCCCATACTCTCCTTTGTTGGTAGGTATGTGAACGCCTAGGCTTGCTATCTTTTGCAGTTGGCCGCCATCAAACGAAGTAATTCCTACGGTGAGACTACCATTTAAGTTAGCATATTCTACCGCTTTAATTAGGTTTGTAGAATTTCCCGAGGCCGAAATGGCAACCACGACGTCCCCTTTTTTCATTAAAGTTTCAAGTTGCAAAACAAAAATATTATCAAAGCCATTGTCATTGGAAATGGCTGTTACAATGGCTTGGTTATCAGTCAAACTCATTGCTCGAAAAGGTTTCTTATGCGATCGGGTTCCTATAGCAAGGTCATTTGCGAAATGGCTTGCCGTTGTAGCGCTTCCGCCATTACCGATGAAAAATATTTGAGCATCTCGTTTTCTCGCATCTAGAAATAGTTTAATTAAAGAGTCAAATTCCTTTACATTAAACCCAACCAAAACCTTATTGAGGTAGCTAATATAACTAGTTGCAAAACTACCTGCGCTATTTGACTGAGAAAAAATATTATCTAATTCGTTCACTAAATAATTAGAGGTTGTTAGGTTGGAATAGTTGGTAGTCATTCCCTAAATGTTTTGTGGCATTGGGTAAATACAATATCTTGTAAATTTCAAAACACATTTTTTATGCGGTGGAATACTTTTTCATAACCAAAAAACCTGTAAATCCTTTTCGTTTCAGTATTTAGGTTTATTATATCACAAACGAAACAACCCGTTAATAATTCTAAAAAGCCTTTAAATTTATAACAAATAAATATTAGAAAAGATAATTTTAAACCCATAAATGAGTCTCAGAGTTAGTTTGTTTTAACTAAGAGGGGTTTGGCAAAGGGAAGTAAAAGGTATACCTAGTTATATAAAATTAATGTGCTCAGGCGGGTTTTCCAGATCCCAAAGAAACTTATTAACATAATCTTGACGACATCCAATGGCGCAATCTTTATGGACATCAACGGAATTAACTACATCTTGATGGACGCTCCAATAGTGCTCGCTCATTACAATATCAAAAAATGAATCGGTGTGGAGATCGCCAATATAAAATCTTTCTTTATTGAAAAAAGGACCGCATGGGTAAATTTTTCCATTACCAGAAATCTGCAGAAGGAAAGGAGTCCCATGGCAAACATCGTATTTTCGGTAACCGTCTTTGTAAAGGTCTGACTCTCCAGCTGCCATAATTTTATTCCACTTTACTTGAACAGTATAATCTTTACTGGAGAATGTTTCCGCTTCTTTAAGAACTTCTTCTATATTAAAGTAATCTTTGTAGTTTATTCCGATTTCTTTATATTCTGAATCGGAACAGTGCTTAATGACAAAGTAGTCCACTCCTAGTTCAGCACCTAATTTAGCCTGCGGAATAACTTGGTCAAAGCACTCCGGAATTAGAACCATTTGAAGGCCGATGGTACAGGGATAATTATTTTCTTTTTTAATTCTAACTAGCTCTTTAATTTTATCTTTCAATAGTTCAAAATTTTCTACGGTGGATTGGTGAACCTTGCGAAAGCCCTCTGGTTCTCCTGCGGAAAGATTTATCCTGATAAAAGTCATATCACGTAAAAGATCGTGAGATCGACCCATATCAAGAAGAATTCCGTTTGTTGCCATTGATGTGTCGATACCTAATTGTTTTGCTAAAACGGTAGCATCATAAACGGCGGGATTCAGTGTAGGTTCACCATCCCCAATAAAACCTATAGAGCGGACTCCAAGCTTTCCACAATCTTCAATGTAACGAATTAGAGCATCACGTTGAATCATGACACCCTTGGTCATATTTTGGACAACTGCGTAACAATATATGCAAGCAGTATTGCAAAATTTTGTAAGGCCCATGTCGATATGTATGGGCGCAAATTTTTCATCATTTTGCCAGGCTAATATCCGATCCAGATGGTGCATCATTTTGTGCCCATCAAAACGAAACTTTTCTTTCTTATTGCGGAAACTTGGGCCTTTAAACTGATTTGGAATCGGGTTTTCTTCTTCATCTTTCCAAGTAGTATTTTTACGGATGATACCGAGCTCATTCTCAAACTCCACAAACTCTAGCTCTTGGTCTTTCCCTTTTTTCATTAGCTTAGAGTCCATTCTCTTTTCTAATATATCTTTTTCCCTTGCAGCTAATACTTTGCGGTCAACAATTGTATTGGATGTGCGTAACTTATGCCCAGGCGAGTCAGCGAACGGAGCATCCGAAGGAATATTTGTCATCACATCTTTCCCAAACCGATTTTTTCCTTTAAGGTGATCGGACAAATCAGAAGATCCTTTCATAAAAAAAATATTGATTAGATAGAGAGATGTACCCTGAACTAAAGGGAGGAAACCTAATTGGTTCCGGTTGATTTATTCTTTTATCAGAACCCTCTTGGAAGGCAGAAAAGGCTTGTTGTAAAGTATTTTTGAATATTTTGTTCAATACTACCTCATTGATTACCATCATTAATTTATAGATAAATATAACCTGATTTTATTATCAGATCAAGCAAAGCCTCTGGTAAGAAAAATTCTGAAACATTTTTGCAATATTCCAAATAATCGGAACTTTTCTTTTACAATATTCCTAAAAATCCGTTAGGTTATTATTGGGCTTGGTGTAATAATCGCTTTAAAATTCAATGGTAAACTTTTCCATGGTGGAGCTATTAGAAAGGGGAAAAATAATCGAATGAGCTAGAAGTTTACTATGTTAGTATTTTGAGTCTTTAACAAAACTCAACCTATTTCTGCGTATATAAATATTCTCTTAGATCAAGACTATTAGATTTAATTTCTGCACCCTCTATAAAAAGGGTTGATTCGCTTTCCACTAAGTAAGGTTTGTCAACACCCGCTATATTTAGGCTGGTCATTTCAAGTCGGGATGGGCCGTATTCCGATTTCTTTTGAAAAACTGCAAGCCCGATTTTAGAATCATTAATTCTGACATTATTTATTTTTGAGTAAGACGAGTCTTTGTTTGCAATGGCAATTTTGGAATTTTTGATTTCAATATTGTCGCCTTGCAGTAGGCTGTTCTCCCCTATACTAAGGGCTTTGTCTGCTATATCTTCAAAAATTATATTTTCGATTTCTATAAAACTTCCCGAAAGATCAATGCCATCGCCATTTTCACCTGATGCGCCGCAATTTTGAAAAGATGTGTTCTCAATTTTTCCGCTTGAAAAATCTGAATCTAATGCATCTGCAAAGGTCTTATTAAATTGACTGTCACGGATAATAAATTTGGAACGTATAATATTCAAAAAGTCATCTCCTTTTTTATTGTTTGAAAAAGTGGTTTTATAGAATTCCACAGGAGATTCGTAGAAATTTAGGGATCCTGTTAATTTCCAGCGTTCGTTTGACGGGGGAGATAAGTTTTGAAAAATTACGTTTTTAAATATTGACTCTTCTTGAACATTGATAACTGTTATTCCCTGGCCCGTTTCGTCTGACGAGGTTATAACAACAGGTAAACCTTCGGTTCCAACAGCCTGTATTGGAGAATATGATAATATTTTTGAGGACTTTACCATGTCTAAAGTTACCCCGCTATTTAGGATAACCTTGAACCCTTTTGGAACGACGAAGTCCTGCTCTAACTTTATATTTCCTTTTTTAAAAACCAATAGTTTTTTTTTGGTGTCAATTTTTAGAAAAGGAAAATTTTTAAAATTTCGTTTGGTTGGGGGTATTCCCCCCTTTAAGAGCCTTTTGTCATATCCTGGATAAGGGAAGGCGCTTGTATTACGGGTCTTGCTTGTTCCTAATAGTCTGTATGAAACTGTCAAAATAGGAGCCCCATCATCTTTTATATTGATGTTCTTAGGTAAAGGAAATTTGAATTTTGAAAACTTAGGTGGTGATCCCATTTCTCTTCCCCTAAGCACAATGCTCATCGTATCACTTGTAGAGACCAAGTTCTTTCCCTTTAAAGATAGGTTTGTTATTTCTACACTCATCTTTTCATTGTTAGCGGCGCTCAAAGTTATGGAATCAGATGATATTTTTTCTATAAATACCTGTATTGCCTTATAAGGGTTTAATGTAAGGCGTATTTTATTTTGGTTTTTATAAAACTGATCGGCTGGAAATAAATACCATAGTAATGATCTGTCATTATGTAGAATGGCTAAATTTTTTCGTATTTCTTCGTCCAACTCTTTAAGTAGGTTCTCTAGATATTCCTTTTTCGAGATTCGTTCAAGTTCTTTCCCGTATTGTTTTTCAAAATGAAGGTCCTCAAACATTGTTTTAACAAACTTTCCGGTCGTATATTCATCTTCCAACCTAGGTAGTCGCCGTATTCTTTCTTTTGTAAACTCATTAAAATGATCATCGGGTACGGGTTCTAGTCTTGAAGTTATGGGATTGTAATAAAACCTCATGTTGTTTTGAGTAAACCCATGCCAGCCGCCCAATAAATCGCCAATTGCCATCCATTTTGCCAGTTTTTCAATATCGAAAACCTCCTTGGTTTTCAATTCTCCCAGTCGAAAAGCTTGCAAAAGATTTGATGCATGCTTGAATTGTTCAAATAGAATTTTGTTTGAAAATAATTTTTTAGGGTTGAATGTTGTAATATCCAGTTTGTCGTAAAAGTCATCCCAGGAAGAGGGAGTCCCTAGAGGTTTTTCAGAAAAAATGGGTTCTTGCTCAAAGCGTATTATGGGCCCTTCCCTCCTGTGGTTGTTTTCAAGCATATATTTATCGTAGTATTCATCTAGGGCGTAAATACCTTTCCATGTCCCATTTATGGATACTCCTACGAATTTGTATCGTTTGCTCACCACTCCTTCTTTTCTCATAACTTTTCTGAGAAACCACGAATTCATAAAATTTCTTCTAGCTGGATCCATTAATGAAAATGTCTTTACTCCAAATAATGTTGCATCACCTTTTGCCTTAATTCGCATTGACCATTTATCGGTGGCTTGATGGTCATTTGCGGTGCTACCTCTTAATCGCAATTTAACGAGGGTTGTTTCATTTAAATGCCTAATTTTCCCATTAACATATTCGTTTGTAACTCCCCTAAGGGTTCCACTTTGGATTGCTAATTTTCTGGCATACTCTAACTTCATGAAGTCTTTGTGCTTTATATCAATGTGAATATGGTCTATATCAGTAATAATTGACCTATAATAATTTACAAGTGTTGTTTGGGATCTTAAAAGGGCAGGTTTTAAAATTTTATAATGAAATCCACTGCTCTGTAGAAAGCCCCCAACAAAGATTAAAAAGCAGGAATAGGCGGCAAGAAAAAAAAGTAACATGAGACTTAATACAATTTTTTTCTTTGAGTACTTTTTTTTTATCAGGGAGAACCAATTTAAGGTTTTTTGAGTAAAACTAGTAGGAAAGGGAGTGTTTTTATTTTTTAAAAACATTTAAACAAGACTTTTATTATCCAAGTATGTAATATTTAGAGAGCTGTTGATTTTCTTTAATGCTTGGGTGCAGTGTTTTATGTCCTGATAGTCACCAGTCTCAATCAAAAAAGATGCTTCTAATATATTATTGCTATCTTCAATCCTAATGAGTTTAACCGCAAAAAAATGCTTTTTTAAGGCTTCAACATATTGGTCCAATTCGTTTTCTTTAGGGTTTTTGCTCGATAGAATCAAATTTAAGCTTTGATCTAAACTGGATTTGTTTTGAAAATTTTTTAAGAAAATAATAATTGAAATAATTAGAAATGCCACTAATGTAATTAGCCGCTGATTCGCCCCAAAACCAAGACCAATTGCAATAGTAAGAAATAGATATGAGAGTTCTTCCGGCTCTTTAATTGCTGCACGAAATCTTACTATGGACAAAGCTCCAACAAGGCCTAATGAAAGAGCAAGAGATGACTTTACAATGCTTATTATGAGCATTGTAGTCATCGTGATTAGGATAAAGTTTTTAGCAAATGATTCGCGATTTGATAATGTTGTTCCATATTTCTTATAAAACAGGCCAAGTAAATAGGCAAGGAAAGAAGCTAATAATAGATTAATGACAAAGCCCAACAAATCCACTTGAGTGCTCTGTGTTGCCAGGAATTCATTAAAGGTTTGTTTTTTGTCCACCGATTATTCTCCTGAATGTTTTGCTGATAATATCTTCTTGCCCAGCAAAAACGAAACACTTAAAAGGGGTTTGTTTTTACCTTGACAAATGTTTTAGGAAAAATGCAATTTTTAGAGTAAAACCAGCTTAATGTTTTGGGAAAATGGTGCTTTCTAGAAATACCTGTTTGGGAACGGCATGTAAACCCTTATTTCCATAGGGTCTTGGAAATTGAAAAAATGAACCGAAAAATGTCACAAAACACTGAGAGCATATCTAATGAAAGATTTGAACGCAAGTTCTATTTGCCGACACTACCGTTTGGTGCTTTTGAGGTAATGTTGAAGCATCATCCAATGCGTTTTCGAGAGGTTTATCCTCAGCGGTATGTCAATAATATTTATCTTGATACTTTTGATTTTGAAAACTACTCGGATAACGTCGTGGGAGTAAGTAAAAGGATGAAGGTGCGTATAAGGTGGTATGGCGTTTCCAAAGGAGCTGTTTTAAACCCGAGGCTAGAGCTAAAAATAAAAAAAAATATGCTTGGTACAAAGAAAATTTTTCAACTAAATGAACTTTCGATAGACGAGGAGCTTTCTAAACCTAGCATTACAAAATTGTTTGAATCGTCAAACATTTCTCACGATGTTTTATTATATTTAAAATCATTAGATGTTGTATTGATGAATGGCTATACCAGAAAATATTTTTGTTCATCTAATGGTAAATACAGAATTACAGTAGATTTGGGAGTTGATTACTACAGATT
>TARA_B100000686_G_scaffold355182_1_pt1 | contig 13693 bp, 14 predicted proteins | sample TARA_B100000686 | Tara Oceans TARA_B100000686 (sample SAMEA2622733) | marine metagenome | biome: marine biome (ENVO:00000447); feature: marine epipelagic mixed layer (ENVO:xxxxxxxxx); material: "saline water (ENVO:00002010), including plankton (ENVO:xxxxxxxx)" | depth 150 m
ATTCATAGTGATTATGGTGATAAATTTGTTAATAAATCAGAACCTGAATGGCTATCTTTATTTAAAAATATAAGTATTAAATATATGATGGATTTAATAAAAAAGGATTTGTCATCAATAAATGTTCATCATGACTTATTTACCTCTGAAGAAGAAATACATAATAAAGGGTATATTAATAGTATTATTAAAATTTTAGATAAAAAAAATCTTTTATATAATGGAGTATTAAATGCCCCTAAAGGCAAATTAAAAGAAGATTGGGAAAGTAGACCTCAATTACTTTTTAAATCAACAAAATTTGATGATGATGTAGATAGACCTCTACAAAAATCAGATAAGAGCTGGACTTATTTTGCAGCAGATGCAGCGTATCATTATGATAAGTATATGAGAGATTATGCTTCAATAATAAATGTTTGGGGAGCAGATCATGGAGGATATGTAAAGAGGGTTGAGGGGGTTATAAAAGCAGTATCGGAAAAGAAAATAAATTTTGAAGTTAAATTGTGTCAACTTGTAAATCTAAGCAATGATGGTAAACCAGTTAAAATGTCAAAAAGAGAGGGAAATTTTATTACTATGAGAGAAGTAATAGATTCAGTAGGTGCAGATGTGTTGAGATTTATTATGCTAACAAGAAAAAATGATGCCTCATTAGATTTTGATATGACAAAAGTAAAAGAGGAATCAAGAGAAAATCCTGTATATTATGTCCAATATGCTTATGCGAGAATAAATTCTTTATTTTTAAAAGCTAAAAATTTGAAAATTAAGAATAAAGATATTAATTTTTCATTACTTAAGACTAGTGAAGAGATAAATTTAATGAAACTAATGGCAAAATGGCCAAGATTTGTTGAAGCTGCTGCTAATGCCCAAGAACCTCATAGGATTACAATTTTTTTAAATGATTTGTCTAGCTCTTTTCATGCATCTTGGTCTAAAGGAAATGAGGACGTTAAATTGCGATATATAGTAGAAGATGATTTGAATATAACTAATGCAAGGTTAGGTTTGGCAAAAGCTGTGCAAAAAATAATAGGTATAGGTCTTAAAATTTTGGGTGTTAAACCTATGGAAAAGCTTAATTAATTTTTTTAGGAATAAGGTTTTATGTTAAGAATCTTTTTATATGTATCTATAATAATTGGCTTAGTTGTTATAGTCTTTAGGGATAATTTGATAAGCTTTATAAATATGGATGAAATAATTCATATTAAAGTGGATAATCATGATTATAAAACTAAACCTGATGATTTAGAAGGAAAAAAGTTTATAGGGGAAGCTCTAGATGTGTATGAAGTTACTAGAGAAAGATTATTACCAAGAGCAGAAACTATAAATAAAAAAAATGAATATGATATTGATAAAAAAGAGGTTAAGAGTTTTTATTTACAATTAGCATCTTATAAAAGCTTGAAGGTAGCAAATGAAAAAGTTAATGATTTTAAAAGTTCAAATGATACTAATATAGCTAAATTTAAATATTCTATTATTGATGTTAATATAGCAGATAGAGGTATATTTTATAGATTAAGAGTTGGCCCTTTTAATTCTAAAAAAGAGGTTTATAAAGTATGCGCTGTTTTTAAAATAGATAAAAAGAATTGTATTATCTTGGAGGAGTTTTCTAATAAAGCATAATAAAATCAAATCAGTTATAATAGGGTTATCTGATAAACATCTATCAAAAAATGAAATAGATATCATTAAATATTATCAACCTTTTGGTTTTATATTATTTTCAAGAAATTATAAAGATTTGGATAGTTTAAAAGATCTTATTAAAAATATTCGACATCTTGTAAAAAGAAATTGTCCAATATTAATAGATCAGGAGGGAGGTAGGGTACAAAGATTAACTAGACCACATTTTTTAAAATATCCTCCAGCAAAGGTATTTGGAGATGTAGCAAGTTTTAACATAAATGACGCACAAAAAGCTGTTTATTTAAATTATTCATTAATTGGAAAAGAGCTAATAAATGTAGGAATTAATGTAAATTGCGCACCTTGTATAGATGTCTTATCAGAAGAAACTCATGAAATTATTGGTGACAGAGCTTTCTCAGGTGATGAGTTAATTGTTTCAAAATTAGGACAAAGTGCTTGTGAAGGGTTAATGAATAATGGTGTAATTCCAATTATTAAACATATGCCTGGTCATGGTAAAGCCAATGCAGATAGTCATATGTCTCTTCCTGTAGTAAGTAATTCTTTGAGAGAATTAGAAAAAAAAGATTTTTATCCTTTTAAATATTTATCAAAATGTCCTATGGCTATGACAGCACATATTGCTTATTCTCATATTGATTCTTTAAATCCGATTACTACTTCTAAAAAAGCTTATCATTATATTAGAAACAAAATAAAATATAGTGGTATTCTAATCACAGATGATATTTGCATGAAAGCTTTATCTGGGTCTATTAAAAATAAAATTGAAAATATAAATAATGCTGGATACGATTTAATTCTTCATTGCTCTGGAAAAGAAAATGAATTAAAGGATGTATTGGAGTTTTCTCCTATAGTTAATGATGACATTTTAGAAAAATGGTTTAACGCGCTAAAAATGTTAAAGTTAAAAAAATCAAAAAATAATAATTATGAAAAAAATGAAATTAATAGAATTTTTTATAAATATTTAGGATTTAAATGGGATTTTCAATAAAAATTTACTATATATAGTATCTATTAGTAGTATTTTAATATATGTTGTGTTATTTTCAAATAAATAAATAAATACTTTTTAGGATATTATGGAAGAAATTCAAAATACTTTAAGTTCTGATAATAATTTTAATGCTGAGGCACAGTTTACAGAAATAGAGTCCAATAATTTTCATTTAGATTTAAATGGTTTTGATGGTCCAATTGATTTACTCTTAGAATTAGCTAAAAAACAAAAAGTAGATCTTTTAGAAGTATCGGTTTTAGATTTAGCTGAACAATATATTAGTTATATTGAGAATGCTAAAAGGTTAAATTTAGAAATAGCTGCTGAATATTTAGTTATGGCAGCATGGATAGCATTTCTTAAGTCAAAAATTTTATTACCTGAAGAAGAATTAGAGGGAGTCTCTTCTGAAGAGCTTTCAGAAGCTCTCGCTTTTCAATTAAAAAGATTAGATGCAATGAGAAATGCTGGTAAAAAATTATTTGAATTAGAATTATTAAATAAAAATAGATTTTGTAGAGGAGTGGATATTGAGGAGACAAGAATTGTTAATTTTGAAGATAATACTACTCTTACAGATTTAATAATTTCATATAGCTCTGTGATTAGATCCCAAAATTTATCTAATTATGTACCTCAATTAAAAAAACTAGAAACAATTGAATCAGCACTTAATAGATTGAATAAGATGTTAAAGCAAGAGCATAATTGGAAACAGTTATCTTTATTTTTGCCGGAAGGATTAAATATAAATAATAGTATTTTTGATTGTTCTGTTTTAGCAGCTACATTTTCAGCTTCTTTAGAGTTAGTTAGAACAGGGGATATAGAATTAAAACAATCTGTGCCATTTGGAGATATTTTTATAAGGTCTAAAAATGAGGAAAATTAATGATTAATGTATTGCACGTCAACATTGCAGAAGCAATAATTTTTTCAAGTGATAAACCTGTTAGCGAGAGAGTTTTAAAGAACAAGCTGCCTTCAGATAGTGATATTGATAAAATTATTGAATATTTAAAAAATAAATATAAAGATAGTGGAGTTATTCTTAATAAAATAGGAGATTCGTGGGCTTTTAGAACATCACCTGATGTGTCTGAATATCTTATAGTGGAAAAAACTGTTCAAAAAAAGCTGTCTAAGGCTGCATTAGAAATTCTTTCAATTATAGCTTATCATCAACCTATTACTAGAGCAGAAATAGAAGATATGAGAGGAGTTAGCGTAAGCCAAGGCTCAATTGAAACTTTGTTTGAGGCAAATTGGGTTGAGCCTAGAGGTTATAAAGATGTCCCAGGAAGGCCAGCTACTTGGAAAACTACAAAACATTTTTTGGATCATTTTGGATTAGAATCTATAAAAGATTTGCCAGGGTTATCTGAACTTAAAGCGTCTGGGTTGTTAGCAAGAAATACTACTCCATCATATTTAAATAGTGAAAACATTAATATTTAAATATTACAAAAATATTAAATTTTTAAGTCTTTATTTATTGTATTGCATTGACTTAAATATATATATTTCTATTATCATATTGAGAATAAGAATTATTATCAAAAAATATGAATTGGATTTTACTATGAAATATATATCAAAAATATTTATTACATTAATTTTTTTATTTACTGTTTTTGGTTGTAATTCTCTTTTTGAATCTTTTAAGGCCGATGCTAATGAAATTAACTTATATTCTGCTAGAAAGGAACACTTAATTAAACCTTTAACTGATAGTTTTACAGAATCTACTGGAATCAAAGTTAATATAATTACTGCTAAAGCTGCTCAGCTACATCAAAGGATAGTTAGAGAAGGAGATAGTTCAAAGGCTGATGTTTTACTTACGGTAGATGCAGGCAATTTGTGGAAAGCTAGTAATGATAATTTGTTACAAGAAATTAATTCAAACTTTCTTAATTCAAGAATAAAATCTAAATATAAAGATCCTAATAATAAATGGTTTGGTTTAAGTTTAAGAGCTAGAATTATAGTTTATTCTACTGATAGAGTAAAAAAGAACGAATTAATTGGTTATAAGTATTTAGCAAATCCCATATTTAAAAATCGTATACTAATAAGATCATCAAGTAATATATACAATCAATCTCTTATTGCTCATATGATATCAAAATATGGTATAAATGAGGCTGAAAAATGGGCCGCGGGAATGGTAAATAATTTTGCAAGAAATCCAGCTGGCGGAGATAGAGATCAAATAAAAGCGGTGGCAGCAGGAGAAGGGGATATTGCTGTGGTAAATTCGTATTATATAGCTAAAATGCTTAATTCTGATAATAAAGATTTGTTTAATTCGTTAAGTATTTATTTTCCAAGTGATGATGATATGGGAACTCACTTAAATATTAGTGGTGCTGCTTTATTAAAAAATGCACCGAATGCAGAAAATGCAATTAAATTTATTGAATTTTTAGTATCAGATAAGGCACAATCTATTTATTCTAATAGTAATTTTGAGTACCCTGTGGTTGAAAATATAGAAATTTCTGATATTTTACAAAGTTTTGGTATATATACTGAAGATAATATATTAACTAGTGAGTATGGTAAATTAGGTGCGGAAGCTATAAAAATAGCTGATAGGGTCGGTTGGAAATAAAAAAATATATTTTATTAGTTAATGATTTTACTTATATTTATTAAATGTTTAGATCTATAAGAGATGGATGGGTTCTATCAGCAATTATATTAAGTTTAATTGTAATAATTCCAATAACTACAATTGTATCTTTTATATTTACATCTCAAGGGGAAACTTGGTCGCATCTTGCTTCAACAGTTTTGGATGATTACATTATAAACTCCATTCTTATCGCTATTGCTGTTTTTATATTTACTATATTTATTGGTACTATTAGTGCTTGGATAGTAAGTATTTATAATTTTCCATATAAAAAATATATTCAATGGTTATTAATTTTGCCCTTAGCAATACCTTCTTATGCATTATGTTATGTATATGCAGAAATATTTGGTTTTAATGGTTATATAAGCAATTTTGTCTATATTTTATTTAGTTTTAATACTAATTTTATAAACTTTTATTCAATTGAGGGCGCTATTTTTGTTTTTACTTTTAGCTTGTATCCATATGTATATATATTAGCAAGACAATCTTTCATATCACAGTCTGCCAGCTATATAGAGATATCTCAAATATCTGGATATAATTTGTTAGCTATATTTTATAAAACTTCTATTCCATATGCGAGACCAGCAATAATTGGCGGAGCAACTTTAGTTATAATGGAAACTTTAGCTGATTATGGCGTTGCAGACTATTTAGGTATAGATACTTTTACAAAGGGTATATATAGAACGTGGTTTAATCTAGGTGATATAAATTCTGCAGGTAAGTTGTCAGCAATTTTATTATTAACTGTATTTATAATTATGTTTATAGAAAGAAGATCTAGAAGAGGTGCAAAATATAATAAAAATGTCAGAAATGATAGCCCTTTTAATAAAGTAGAGTTAAATGGTTTTTATTCTATTTTAGCTATTTTATTTTGCATGATACCTATAATATTAGGTTTTATAATTCCTTTTTTTACATTACTAGCTTGGGCAATTAAAAGTATTAATTATTGGGAAATAAGTTCTTTTATATCACTAGTTTTATCATCTTTTAGTTTAGCTTTTTTTGCTGCATTTTTATGTATGGGTTTTGCAATAATAATTGTATATGGATTAAGAGTGGATTATAAAATAGTAAGTCCTTTTGCTCGAATAGCTAGTATGGGATATTCTATTCCAGGTGCAGTAGCAGCAATAGGAATTTTGGTTCCAATAATTTGGTTGGATAATTTGATAGATTTTTTTTCTATTAAGTTTTTAGATCATTCTCCTGGTTTGTTGATTTCTGGAACATGGTTTGCTCTTTTATTTGCTTATCTAATTAGATTTCTTGCATTGTCAATTCAATCGGTTGAAAATTCTTTTATTCGTGTTTCGCATTCCTTAGACAATGTTGCAAAAGTTTTAGGTTCTTCTCATATAAATATTATAAAAAATATACTTATAAAATTAAATTATAGTGGGATATGTTTAGGTATATTAATTGTTTTTGTAGATGTATTAAAAGAATTGCCAGCAACTATGATTTTAAGACCTTATGATCTATCTACATTAGCTATCAAAGCTCATGAATTAGCTATGGATGAAAGATTAAGTGAAGCATCATTGCCATTAATTATGATAATATTTGTATGTTTGTCCCCTTTATTTATTATAAATAAAGTGACTCAACTTAATAATAAGAAAGTTTATTAAAATGGATGATAATAAGTCTTTAATAATTAAAAATATTAGTCATTTTTATAAGGATACTAAATCAATTAATAATTTTAGTTTGAGTATGAATAAGGGGGAGGTTGTAAGTATAATAGGGCCAAGTGGATGTGGTAAAACAACTCTTTTAAGACTTATATCAGGATTTGAAAATCCTATATCAGGTCATATAAAAATAGGAAAAAAAATTGTTTATGGAGATGCTTATGTATCGACAAAAGATAGAGAAGTTGGAATGTTATTTCAAGATATAGCTTTATTTCCACACTTAACTGTAGGTGAAAATATTAATTTTTCATTAAGTCAAAAAAAAGATAATGTTGGCGTAATCAATAATTTACTTAAAAAAGTTGGTTTGGAAAAATATATAGATAGGTATCCAGATACTATATCAGGAGGAGAACAGCAAAGAGTAGCGTTAGCAAGGGCATTAGCCAGAAATCCAAGAATTATGTTGTTAGATGAACCATTTGCTTCCTTAGATACATGGTCAAAATATGATATTGGGAGAGATTTAATTAATATTTTAAAATCTTCTAATACCTCTACTCTTATTGTAACACATGATCCTCAAGAGGCAATGAGATTAAGTGATAGAATACTAGTCATGTTAAATGGGTCTATAGTTGATGAAGGGTCTCCTGATGAATTATATAAAAATTCAAAACATGCGTTTTCAGTTCGTTTATTAGGCGCAATTATGGATTTTAAAAATGAAATAAAGAAATTAATTATTAATGGTCTTTTTGGACAAAAACTTTTAAAAAGAACAGAAAAATATAATGATTATGAATTATTAGTTAGACCTGACGCTTTTACAATCCCAAAAAATAATGAAAAAGGGTTTGAAGTAGAAATTATATATTCAAAAAACTTAGGCCCTATAACAGAGCTTACAATAAAAGTTTTAGGACATTCAGAAGTTATAAAAATATTAATTTTTAGTAATATTTTAATTGACTTAGTAAATAGTAAAAAATTATTTTTTAATAAAGAATGGGCTTTTGTGTTTCCTAAAAGTTAAAATATGTATATACATATACTTTATAATATAAAAATTTTAGAAGAGGAGGTATTATTTAATGAGTATAGGTATTTGGCAAATAGTATTAATTTTGGCAATAGTTCTTATATTATTTGGAGCGGGAAAGCTACCTAGGGTTATGGGAGATGTTGCTAAAGGAATTAAGAATTTTAAATCAGGTATGAAGGAAGAAGCTTCTGAAGAAGATAAAAAAGAAGAAGTTGTATCTGTTAAAAAAACTAAAGATAAAGAAGAATCAAAATCTAATTAATTCTGTCTAAGGAGGGGCTCTAATGCTTGATATAGGTTGGACAGAAATATTGATTATAGCGGTTATTACTTTATTTGTAGTGGGTCCAAAAGATATACCTAAAGTTTTGAGAACAATTGGAATATGGATAGGTAAGTTTAAATCTATTTCAAGAGATTTTCAAAACACAGTCCATGATGCAGTTAAAGAGGCAGAGTTAGATGAAGTAAAGAAGCAGATTGAGTCAGCTAAAACAGGTTTTACAAAAGAAATGACTGAGACAATCGATTCCGAAGGAGAGCTTACGGATATGTTAAGAGGAGTAGATGTAGTAGAAGAAGATAAAAATAAGAATTCTTCAGCTTGGCCAATTCCTTTAAATGAAAAACCAAAAGAAAAATCTAAAAAAGAAGATGATGATGATAAAATAGATAATAGAGCTAAATCAGTAGAAAAAAAAGTTCAAAAGCCAATTACATAATTCTTTGTGAAATATAATGACAGATAATAATAAAGATGATTCCGAAATTGAACGCTCAAAGGCTCCCTTAGTTACCCATTTAATTGAGCTAAGAGATAGATTAAAATGGGCGGCTATAGCTTTCTTCATAGCTTTCTTGGGAGCATACTTTATTGCAGATCATATATATAGTTTTTTAGTTAAACCTTTGGAAATAACTTATAAGGATATGGGATATGAAAATCCTAGGATGATATATACTGGTTTGACAGAAGCTTTTTTTACCTATCTAAAAGTTTCATTTTATACAGCTTTGTTTATATCTTTTCCAATTTTAGCTTCACAAATTTATAAATTTGCAGCTCCTGGTTTATATAATAATGAAAGACAAGCATTTTATCCGTTCTTAATAGCTACACCTATACTTTTTGCATTAGGTGCTGCATTAGTATATTTTTTTATTTTTCCTCTAGCTTGGAAGTTTTTCCTTGGTTTTCAGACAACAGGAATTGAAACGGGTTTAGCAATAGAATTAGAGGCTAAAATAAACGAATATTTATCATTGGTATTAAAGTTAATGTTTGCATTTGGCTTAGCTTTTCAATTGCCAGTTGCTGTATCATTGTTGGCACGTGCTGGTTTGGTATCTCCAAAAGGAATGAAATCTAAAAGAAAATATGCTTTTGTTGGAGCATTTGGCGCTGCAGCAATCTTAACACCCCCAGATTTAATTAGCCAAATTGGTTTAGGTATTCCTATAATCATATTGTATGAAATTTCTATTCATTTAGCATCTATCATGGAACGTAAAAGAGAGAAAGTAAATGAGGAAATTAATACTAAGAATGACGATATGGATGAAAATAATAATGATATTAATGGTGATGATATACCAGAAACAGACTATAATGAAGATGATTAGTAATATTAGGAAATTTTGTATTGTATGATTTTAAATGGATAAAAGAAAATATATCTAATTTTAATGCCGGATTAAAAAAGAGAGGCATGGATATAGATTCTAACGAAATTATTCAAGCTTATAATAAATATGTAATAATTTTGTCAAGTTTACAAGATTTACAAAATGAAAGAAATCTGGCATCTAAAAATATAGGTATTAAAAAAGGTAAAGGTCTAGATGCTTCTAATGAAATAGATGCAGTTTCAAGATTAAAAGATAAAATTTCAAAATTGCAAATTGATAGTGATCAATTACACAATAAAATTATTAAATTAGTTGAAGTGATCCCAAATATTCCCTCAAAAGATGTGCCTGATGGATTAGATTCTTCAGAGAATGTATTAGTAAAAACATTTGGCAATAAAAGAAAATTTTCTTTTAAACCTAAGTCACATGATGAAATAGGAGTAAATTTGGGAATGATGGATTTTGAAAAAGCAGCAGATATTTCGGGTGCTAGGTTTGTTATTCTAAAAGATAAGTTAGCTCGTTTAGAAAGAGCGTTAGCTATATTTATGTTAGATATTCATACTGAAAAACATCAATATATAGAAATTAATCCTTCTTCAATGGTAAGAGATAATGCTTTGTATGGAACTGGTCAATTACCAAAGTTTGCAGAAGATTTATTTAAAACCACTTCTGATCATTGGCTTATACCTACTGCTGAAGTACCTTTAACTAATTTAGTTTCTAATAATATAACTGACTATAAAGATTTACCTTTAAGGTACACCGCTTTAACTAATTGTTATAGATCTGAAGCTGGGTCCGCAGGCAAAGATACTAAAGGCATGATAAGGTTGCATGAGTTTAAAAAAGTTGAGTTAGTTTCAATAACTAATCCAGAAGATTCAGAAAAAGAACATGAAAGAATGCTTTTATGTGCTGAGGAAATATTAAAACAGCTTAAGCTCTCTTATCAAGTTGTAAATTTATGTACTGGAGATTTAGGTTTTTCAGCTTCAAAAACTTATGATATAGAAGTTTGGTTACCTTCACAAAACTCATATAGAGAAATTTCTAGTTGTTCAAATTGTTTAGATTTTCAGGCTAAAAGAATGAATGCAAGAATGAAAGATTCTGAAAAAAATATTAAATCTTTACATACACTCAACGGATCTGGAGTAGCTGTAGGAAGAGCTCTTCTTGCTGTAATAGAAAATTATCAAGAAGAAGATGGCTCTATTATTATACCAGAAGTTCTTTTGCCATATATGAATGGAATTAAAAAGATTTCAATTGATGACTAAATTAGATAAAGAGCCATTAATATTAATTACTAATGATGATGGTGTAGAATCATTAGGTTTGAAGGAAATAATAGAAATTATTAAAAAAATTACTTCAAATTATATTGTTGTGGCACCTGAAAGTAATTGTTCAGGTTTTGGACATTCAATAACTTTATTAAGACCATTAAGGCTAAATTTAATTTCTAAAAATTTTTATTCATGTGATGGAACTCCTACGGATTGTGTTATGATAGCAAATTCAAAAATTTTGAAAAAGAGAAAGCCTGATTTAATAATATCAGGAATTAATATAGGTGAGAATATGGGTGATGATGTTACTTATTCAGGTACTGTAGGTGCTGCTTTTGAGGGAGCGCTATTAAATATAAAATCTATGGCAGTATCAAAAATAAGACCAGAAGATAAAGAAAAAGATAATTGGGATATTGTTAGAAAGTTTATGCCTAATATTATAATAAGCTTTTTAAATTCACCTAAAAAAAATAGTAATTTGTTAAATGTAAATATACCTAATATTTCAGAAAAATTTTTAAAAGGCATAAAATATACAACTTTAGGTAGAAGAAAGCCTAAAGGAAATTTTCTTGTTAGAAAAGATTCTAAAGAGATTCCATATTATTGGTTAACAACAGAGCGATCAAAAGAAATAATTAAACCAAATACAGATATTTGGGCAGTTAACAATAATTTTATTTCTATTACGCCGCTAAATATAGACTTTACTGATTATAATTATATAAATGAAATAAAAGGAGAGAATAATCAATAACAATTTAGATGAAAAATATTTAATGATGCAATTAGAAATGAGAAAATCTGGTATTCTTGATGATAGAATATATAAGGCTATATCTTCTCTATCTAGAAAGAATTTTTTACCTGAAAATTTAACTGGTTTGGCTAATGAAGATAGTGATTTAGAAATATTTGATAATATATTTGCCACCAAAACTACAGATATAGCTAAAATGATTAATATAGCTTTATTATTAAATTCAAAAACAAAAAATGTATTAGAAATAGGTACTGGTTCTGGTTGGCAAACTGCTTTGCTTTCTAAAATATATGAAAGAGTTTATTCAATAGAAATTAATGAAAAGGCTTTTTTATTTTCTAATAAAAATTTAAAAAATGTAGGAGGTAGAATTTTTACTAAGTTGGCTGATGGAAAATATGGTTGGGAGGAATCTTCGCCTTATGATGCAATTTATATTGATCTTTGTTGTGAGGATATTCCAGAAAGCCTTATTGAACAATTAAATAAGAAATGTGGAGTTTTGGTTTTTATAAAAAAACATAAAGAAAAACAATACTTTCATTCTTTTTGTACAAATGGTAATTTAGGCGTGATTAGAACTCCTTTTGAAGTTCAAAGAAGTAATTTAGAATAGAAATATAATATGGTTAAACTTAACTGCATTAAAAATAAATCAAAAATTTTTTTATGCTTTTTTATTCTAGTTTTAGCATCCTGTGAAAAAAGTAATTATTTAGCTCCTGTAGTAATGAGAGGGGAGGGTGTAGATTTTGTGAAAAAAGTAAGCACTAAAACCATAATTATTAAAGAAGGATATACATTATATTCTATTGCTAGATCAGAAGGAGTTTCAGTTAGGTCTATAATAGAAATAAATGATTTAAAGCCTCCATTTATTATTCATAAAGGTGATAAATTAATAGTTCCATCAGCTTTAATTCATATAGTTAAAGAAGGCGATTCATTATGGAATATATCTGAATGCTATGGAACAGACATAATTACAATTATGAATGCTAATAATATGGGAAAAAATGAAATAATTGTAGGAAAGAAATTATTTATTCCATCAAGAAATAATCAACAAAGCAAAAATTGTAATGATAAAAATTATATTATTTCTAATAAACAAATAAAAAAAGAAAAAATAACTAAATTAAATAATAATGGATTAATTGATACAGTTTATATTTGGCCAGTAAAAGGTAAGGTATCTTCTAAATTTGGAATACAAGATAAAGGTATGAGAAATGATGGAGTTAATATTCTTGCAAAAAAAGGACAACCAGTATTAGCAATTCAGGATGGAAAAGTTGTGTATTCTGGAAATGCAATACAGTCATTTGGAAATTTAATACTTATAAAACATAATAATAATAGAACCAGCGCTTATGCTCATGTAGACGATGTAAAAGTGGTAAAAGGACAATTAGTTAAGAAAGGAGAACAAATTGCTAAAGTTAGTAACACTGGAAAAGTTAATAAGCCTCAATTACATTTAGAAATAAGAGATAATTCTGGTCCTATAGATCCTTTAAAAATATTACCATCAAATTTATAATCTAGATTTTTTTTTCTAGTTTTCCTGCCAAATCTTGAATAAATTGCCATGCTACTCTTCCAGATCTAGCTCCACGTGTTATTGACCATTCTAGAGCAGACTTTTTAGCTTTTTCTATATCAGTATTTATTTTATATGCTTTAATATAATCTTCTATCATAGCTAAATATTCTGCTTGAGAACACTGGTAAAAACCTAACCACAGACCGAATCTGTCTGATAATGATATATTTTCTTCAACAGTTTCATGAGGCATAATAGATGTAGATTCTTCATTTTCTTTCATAAAGCGTGAAATTAAATGTCTTCTATTAGAAGTGGCATAAAATATTATATTTGAAGGTTTTTCTTCTATTCCCCCGTCTAAAATAGTTTTTAATGATTTATAATTGGCTTCATTATTATCAAAAGATAAATCATCACAATATAA
>TARA_B100000686_G_scaffold22749_1_pt1 | contig 13687 bp, 13 predicted proteins | sample TARA_B100000686 | Tara Oceans TARA_B100000686 (sample SAMEA2622733) | marine metagenome | biome: marine biome (ENVO:00000447); feature: marine epipelagic mixed layer (ENVO:xxxxxxxxx); material: "saline water (ENVO:00002010), including plankton (ENVO:xxxxxxxx)" | depth 150 m
CAGGACTGATAACACAGATTATCAGTTTTGTAATATTGTTCGTCATATTATCAAAGGTGCTGTACAAACCTTTGGTTGCTATGCTTGATCAGAGAGCAGAGAAAATCACCGCTGGGTTAGAGGCGGCAGAAAGAGCTAAAGAAGAGGCTGCTAAATCTGAAGAGTCAATTCAAGAGCAACTGCAAGAAGCGAGAGCTGAAGGGCAAAAACTCGTAACGCAGGCAAGAGAAACTGCTGATCGATTCAGAGAGGAGGAAATGACGAAAGTCAGAGAAGAACTGGAGGCGGAGAGAGCTAGAGCAGAATCCAATATTCAGAGGGAAAGAGATGCAGCAATTGAAGAGCTTCGAAAGGAGTTTGCCGGTTTAGCTATCACAGCTGCAGAAAAAGTGGTAAAAACCTCATTGGATGAAGAAGGACATCGTGCTCTTATAGAAGGGGTTTTAAACGATGAAGGTTCAAGGAATAACTAAGGATGGCTTTGTCAGCAAGAAGATATGCTCAGGCAATATTTTTGATAGCCGAGGAAAATGGTGATCAGGAACAGTGGCTTGCCGATTTAGAAGTACTGGCAAGTTCTTCTAGGAATTCCGATTTTATTGCTTTCATAGATTCGCCGAAAATTGAAAGTGCAAAAAAGACGGAAGTGATTAGAGAGGCTTTTGCTGGGTCAATTTCAGATTTGGCTTTGAATGTGGCATCCCTATTGGCCAGCAGAAATGCGGTGGCTTCCCTAGCAGCTATTGCTGATGCCTTTCAGGAATTGGTTGACTCAGAGAAAGGAATAGAACGGGCAGAGATTGTTTCCGCTGTCGCACTCACTGATGCACAACAAAAGGAAATAACAGATAAATTAACTCAAATGGTTGGGAAGAAGCTGTCGGTAACAACTTACGTTGATGAATCGATACTAGGTGGATATTTGGCTAAAGTGGGAGATAGGTTGGTTGACGGTAGTGTAAAGACGCAACTGGAAGAGATGAGAAGAGATCTCATCAGAGGGTCTTAAATTTAAGCATAGTTGAAATAACAAAATAAGCGGGTTATTCCCATAAAACGGAGGGTGATATGGCCGTCAGAGGACAGGACATAGCATCGGTAATAAAAAAGCAGATAGAAGGATTCGGTACAGATCTCGGCATGGTAGATGTTGGGACTGTAATTGAGGTAGGAGACGGCATAGCTCGTGTGCATGGTTTATCTGGGGTTGCATACAACGAGTTGGTCGAGTTTGAGGGAGGAGTCGCAGGAATGGCTCTGAACTTGGAGGAAGACAGCGTTGGTATCGTGGTTCTAGGAGACCCGTCGCAGATTAGTGAAGGTACTGAAGTGAGAGGTACTGGTAGAGTCATGCAGGTTCCGGTAGGTGAGAGTCTACTCGGCCGCGTGGTCGATGGTGTTGGTAATTCCATAGATGGTAAGGGTCCTGTGGATACCGTCGAAACAAGAGAAGTAGAAATAGTTGCACCTAATGTGGCAATACGAAAATCGGTAGACACCCCGGTACAAACAGGGATAAAAGCGGTTGACGCCATGATACCTGTTGGGAGAGGCCAGAGAGAGTTGATTATTGGAGACCGAACCACTGGGAAGACGGCAATATGTACTGACGCTATCATTAACCAGAAAGGCGGAGACGTTATATGCATATACGTCGCTATAGGCCAGAAGGTAGGTAAGGTAGCGCAGATTGTTGGCACATTGGAACAACAGGGTGCTATGGAGCATACGATAGTGGTTGCTGCCAATGCTTCTGATTCTGCGCCTGCCCAATACTTAGCTCCCTATACTGGGTGTGCCATGGCAGAGTATTTCATGGCCCAAGGGAAGGATGTTTTGATTGCATATGACGATTTGTCCAAGCATGCTTGGGCTTACAGGCAAATGTCGTTATTATTGAAAAGGCCACCTGGCCGTGAAGCCTACCCTGGAGATGTTTTTTATTTACATAGTAGACTTCTGGAAAGAGCCGCCAAGATGGATGATGCCCACGGCGGCGGTTCCATAACGGCCTTACCAGTTATTGAAACTCAGGCTGGGGATGTGTCTGCTTATGTACCTACCAACGTGATTTCTATTACGGATGGACAGATCTATTTAGAACCTGAATTGTTTAACTCAGGTACCCGTCCTGCTGTGAACGTCGGGGTATCAGTGTCTCGAGTGGGTAGTGCGGCGCAAACACGGGCAATGCGAGCGGTTGCTGGTCAGCTTAGACTGGAATTGGCTCAGTACCGGGAGCTTGTAACATTTGCTCAATTTGGGACAGATGACCTTGATGCCTCTACTAGACGACAGCTGGAACGAGGTCAGAGAAGTGTAGAAGTTTTGAAACAAGGGCAGAACGTTCCACTGCCTGTCGAACAGCAAGTTGTGATCCTTTATGCATTAAATGAAGGATATTTGGATGATGTGGAAATAGCAGATGTTATCGGATGGGAAAGTGCACTTCATGGGTACATGAATTCAAATCATTCGGATCTCTTAAAAATAATAGCCGATGAGGCAGATTTGAGCGATGATTCTCGCTCTGCTTTGAACTCAGCGATAGAAGAATTTAAGAAGAGTGGGTTGGCTAGTTAAATGGCGAGTGTCAGACAAATAGCTCGACGTATAAGAAGCGTTGAAAATACGGCGAAAATAACTAAGGCAATGGCAATGATAGCCGCCTCAAAACTGAGGAGAAGTCAAGAGGCTGCCACCCAAGGCAGATCATATTCTGAGAATATGGCTGCCATGGTATCCAATGTAGTGTCGCAAACCAACGAGGATGAGTCCTATCAGCCCTTATTAGAGACACGGCCTATCAGGAATGTAGGTATTGTCATAGTCGCTCCAGATAGGGGCCTAACGGGTGGATTGAACGCCAACATACTGAGAGCCACTGGTGATTTTATAGAGGAGCAATCAGCTCCGGTAAAGGTAGTTGCGGTAGGGAAGAAGGCTCTTGATTTTGCAAGGCGAAACGGGCTTGAAGTTATCGCGGAATACACAGGAATTGGAGACAGGCCGGCTCCTTCTGATACATTACCCATAGGACAAGCGGTCATTGAGGCGTTTTCAAGCGAGAATGTAGATTCATTCCATACGGTCTACTCACAATTTGTGAACACCACTTTGCAAAAACCGATGGTACAACCGTTGCTACCAGTGTTACCTAGTGAGACTTCTTCTAATTCTGTCGGATATATTTTTGAACCAAATGCGGGAGATGTTCTTGGAAGACTGCTGCCTAGATATGTCGAAACTCTAATACACCACGTAGTGCTGGAAGGTAATGCTAGTGAACAGTCCGCAAGAATGGTTGCAATGAATCAGGCCACGGATAATGCCAACGAAATGGTTGATGATCTGACGTTACTGATGAATAAACTAAGACAAGAGACGATAACAACAGAACTCCTTGATATAGTGGGAGGAGTTGCTGCACTTGAAAGCTAAAAAATTTAATGCTGTTTAAGCTCAGGAGAATAGGATGGCAACCGGAAAGATAGTACAGGTAATAGGAACAGTTGTGGATGTGGAATTTCCACCGGATGGTATGCCCTTGGTGTTCAACGCACTTGAAACTACCGTTGGGGATGAAAGGCTTGTTCTGGAAGTGGAACAGCACATAGGAAACAACTGGGTAAGATGTCTGGCTTTAGGACCCACAGAGGGATTAATCAGAGGGACCGATGCAGTAGATACAGGCGATGCTATTGCGGTGCCGGTAGGGGATGTAACTCTCGGCCGACTGTTCAACACACTGGGTGATACCCTAGACGGCCTAGAAGAAATCGAAGGTTCAGAAAAATGGCCGATACACAGGCCAGCCCCTTCTTTTGAGGACCAGGCCACTGAAGTTGAAGTACTTGAGACTGGCATTAAGGTTTTAGATCTGATTACCCCGTTTACTAAAGGCGGAAAAATTGGAGCATTCGGCGGAGCTGGAGTTGGTAAAACGGTAGTTATTCAGGAACTTATAAATAATATTGCTACAGAGCATCAAGGTGTATCAGTGTTCGCCGGTGTTGGAGAACGATCGAGAGAAGGTAATGACCTTTGGCATGAGATGCAAGAAGCAGGAGTGTTACCGCAGACGGTTTTGGTCTTTGGTCAAATGAATGAACCACCAGGAATTAGAGCGCGTGTCGCACAGACAGGCCTAACAATGGCAGAATACTTCAAAGAAGAGAGAGGTCAAGACGTACTTTTATTTGTTGATAACATATATAGGTACATTCTTGCAGGAATGGAAGTTTCGGCTCTTCTTGGTAGAATGCCATCGGCTGTTGGCTACCAGCCTACCTTGGGCACCGAAATGGGAGCGTTACAAGAGCGAATCACTTCCTCTAAGAATGGTTCTATAACCTCTGTTCAAGCTATATACGTGCCAGCTGACGACTATACAGACCCGGGGATTGTGACCACATTTGGACACTTGGACGCTGTGATGACTCTGGAAAGAGCGTTAGCATCGCAGGGACTATATCCTGCCGTCGATCCGTTGACATCGTTCTCCAATATTTTGGAACCGGCAATCGTAGGTCAGGAGCACTACGATGTTGCCACCGGGGTTCGCCAGGTACTGCAAAGATATCAAGAACTTCAAGATATTATTGCGATATTGGGTATAGAGGAATTATCTGATGAAGACAGGTCCACAGTATCAAGGGCTAGAAAAATTCAACGTTTCCTAACACAGCCTTTTTCTGTGGCAGAGGTCTTTACCGGACAGGAAGGCAAATATGTTGCGCTTAGAGATACTGTCCAAGGCTTTAAAGAGATATTGGATGGTGTTCATGATGATCTTCCGGAACAGGCCTTTTACATGGTAGGAACTATCGCGGAAGCTGTAGAGAAAGGCGCTTCAATGGCTGAAGCCTCATAGGAGTAGATTTAATAGTGAAGCTAGAAGTTGTGACAACTGAAGAAACTTTGTACTCAGAAGAGGTTGATATCGTAATAGCACCTGGTGCTGAGGGTCAATTGGGAATCCTACCAAGGCACGCTTCCTTACTTACAGCGATTGACCGCGGAGATATAATCGTGAGGAAGAATGGGCAGGAATCAACGATTTCTGTAGCGGGTGGGTTTCTTGAAGTTGCGGGAGATCAGGTGACTGTTCTTGCTAATAGCGGGTAATAAGTTCAGGTCTGATTAAGTTCCTCATGCTACTTCATATAAAAAGTCATCGACTGCAATGAGAGAACGGGATCAATATTCTTCATAACGACGTTAGTTGGGGCAAAAGGCGCTATAGGAGCATAATTCAGGATGCCAGTTATTCCGTTGTCAACTAATATGTCAATGACAGATTGGGCTTGATTGGAAGGAACAGCCACTATGCCGATGGAGATATTTTTTTCTTTTACCGTACGCGCGATTTCTTCCATAGATTGGACTGATATATTTCCTAATTTGGAATTATATTGGGCCATGTCATTGTCAAATGCTGCAACAATTTCAAAACCCTCTGGAGAAAATCCTGGGTAGTTTATAATGGCCCTTCCTAATCGACCAAGACCGACAATGCAGGCCTTCCATGCTCTGTCAATTCCCAATATTTGTCTGAGTTCATCCAATAGGAACTGAATATTATATCCTCTGCCCTGTTTTCCGAATCGACCGAAATAGCTTAGGTCTTTTCTAATTTGCGCAGGCGTCATTTGCAAGAGCTCGCCAAGTTGCTGTGAGCTTATGACTTGTTTCTTAGATTCTAGTAGCTGACTCAGCACCCTAACATATATAGGCAGTCTTTGGACTACAACTTCCGGTACTTCAATTCGTGTCCGACTATTATTGTTTTGCATTTGTAGGCATTATACTAGGTGCTGTGTAACGTGACGCAGATTGAAGTGTCGAATATTTATGCGATTTAAAAAACATTTGGTCGTATATATACTTTATCCGATCAAATTGTTGCATAAAATTCTAATTTTTGGATTATTTGTATTGGTTACTTGTGCTGATTTGTAAAGCACATTTCAAACTGCTAACCCCTTCTTGACTAAAAATCGGCTGAATTGCTAGAATTGCTAGGCTTTTTCCTACAATAAAATACCCCAAAGTGTTGAGTCTAGCCACGAATACTTTATTCGGAAGACGACACCCGGTTTAACTGATGACCATTCGGAGGCAATCGATGACAGAAGAAAATGCCAACCTATATAGAGGTTTGCGAGAAGTTTATATTGATAGGACTACATCGAGCTACATAGATGGTAAGGCTGGGAAACTCTATTATCGAGGCTACTCGATTGACGATCTCGCAGAAAACTGCACGTTCGAAGAAATTATATATTTGGTAATGATCGGGGAGCTACCGACAGCCGATCAGCTGACAGAATTCGACGCGGATTTGAAGTCAAACATGGGATTGCCAGCCCCTATCATCGATATAATCAGGATCACGAAAGATGCGCATCCGATGGATGTGTTGAGGACAGCTATTTCTGCCTTGGCTACATTTGATCCAGAGGTGGACGACAATTCGACGGAGGCGACCTTACGGAAAGGTACAAGGCTCACCGCTCAGGCGCCTACTATAGTAGCCGCGCACTCACGTATAAGGGAAGGCAAGGACCCTGTTGAACCAGACCCGACTCTTAGCATTGCTGCAAATTTTCTTTATATGATCTTCGGAGAAGTGCCAGATCCAGAAGATGCTAAACTCATTGATAAAGACTTTGTTCTTCATGCAGAACATGGACTAAATGCATCTTCTTTCGGCGCTCGTGTTTCCGCCTCCACTCAGGCAGATTTGCATTGCGCTATCACAACCGGCATAGCTGTTTTGAAGGGGCCTTCACATGGTGGAGCTGCTGAGTCAGTGATGACGATGTCCCTGGAAATTGGGAGTGAAGATAATGCTGAAAATTACGTTAGAAGCACCTTGGATGGTGGTGGACGGATCATGGGGTTTGGCCACAGGGTTTATACAGCAGTTGATCCTCGGTCTTTGCATCTGCAAGATGACTTAAAGGCTCTTGGAGAAAGAAAAGGAGAGCCGCAATGGTACTCCATACTTCAGAAAGTTGTGGAAGTTATGCAGCCTTACTCTCGTAGAGGAATTTGCCAGAACGTAGACTTCTTTTCAGGAGCGATGTACTACTTGTTGGGAATTCCGGAAGACTTATTTATTTCAATATTCGCTGTTGGTCGAGTACCTGGCTGGACAGCCCAAGTAGTCGAACAGTTTGAAAATAACATTTTGCTTAGGCCTAGACTCCAATACGTGGGAGAACTTGACAGAGAGTTCGTTCCCATTGCTCAGCGGTCCTAGTCTGTTCATAAAACCAACTGTTACGATGCTAGAAAGGAGTACCCGTGAGTAAGAAAATATTGATTGAGGAATGCACACATTATTGGGTTATAGATCAACCGAATGGGCCCGTTAGCGTAGGAAGATGCAAACATTGTGGTCATAAAGAAGAATTCAGAAATTCGATGCCTGGCTCCGGATGGGATAGAAGCGGTCAATCAAAGAAGACCACGAGCACTTAAGAGTATCAAAAATTTTCACGGACTATGACTTTTTAAGTACAAAACTCCGTTTCCTGGAGTTCATAAGTTGAATTGCACTGCGGAAGATCTGATTCGTAGCAATATTTCAGCGAACGGTCCAATTTCATTCGAAGAATTTATGGAGATCGCCTTATATTCAGAAGTTGGATATTATCGCACTAAAGATGTGTTTGGTACTTCTGGAGACTATTACACCAGCCCACATTTGCATCCGATTTTTGGTTCACTGGTTGCCTTGCAGATGGAAAAAATGTGGAAATGCATGGGCTCACCTGCACCATTCTATTTGATTGAGCAAGGAGCCGGAGACGCCACTCTTGCAACAGATGTGTTAGAGACTATTGCATTATTGGACCCAGCTTTTTACTCAGCTGTAAGTTACCTGTGCGTCGACAGAAGGAAAATAGAGGTAGCCGATGGAGTGCCGGCCCAATTCCTACAATCTGATCGTTTAGGAAATTTCCATCAGGCTGGGGTGATTTTATCGAATGAACTCATTGATTCCTTTCCTGTGAAAATGATTGAAATTATCGAAGGGGAAGTTTTTGAAATTTTCGTGGATGTAGACCATTCAGGTAACTTTGACGAGATTCGATTGCCTATTGATAAATCTCAGATTGAAAATATTTTGCCAAAAGAATTGGAAGATCTGAACGGATACCGGGGGCCGTTAAATACTCGTGTTAATGATTGGTATGCCAATATTTCCAAAGTGTTAAGCCATGGATTTTTAGTGACAATCGATTATGGGTATAGCAGGAATATATATTATTCTATGGAGAAGTCTCATAGGTTACTTCAGACCTATTACAAACATACAGAGGGTTCAAGCCCATATCAAAGAATTGGCTCTCAGGATTTAACAGCTCATGTTGATTTTGATTCCCTTAGAGAAATAGGTGTAATTTATGGCTTTAAGGAACTGGAATACTGTTCTCAGTCGGAGTGGCTGCTTCGATTAGGATTGGAAGATGTTCTTGAAAATATGAGACAAAACCGCTATGAAAGCCCTAAGGCTATTAATTTGATATCTAGTCTTGCCGATGAATCTGGGCTAGGTTCATTTAAAGTATTAATTCAAGGTAAAAATTTGGATATTGCTGCTGATGTTGGGTTGAAATCCAAAATCTCATGGCCCTCAGATCTTAATTATCCGTGCGTCAGAGAAACCCATATGGCCTATGCTAGTGAACCCAGTAAGACTCCCGGTGCTACTTTTTTATAGGCCTTGAAGTACATTTTCGCGCTGTAGTTATGAAGCCAGTGTGACCTATCATGCGATGAGATGGCCTCATGGTCCGCCCGGAGACATCCCAAGGTCTTTCCATTACTTCTATTATCTTGATTAATGAAAATTCAGGATGTTTCTTTAATTTTTCTACTAAATCTGATACTTGGGATATATTGGGTAGGAATGATAGAAATGTTGCTCCCGATCGTAATGAGTCGGCAACCAAATCAACAGCCTCCCATGGTTCTGGTAAGTCTAGAATCACTGCGTCAACATTTTTTTCTAATATATGAGATGAAACGTCAGCTAATCTAAAAGTGACATTTGTACAGATGGGGTTATATTTTTTCAAGTTGGACTGTGCTGCAGTCAGCATATCATCCCTAATGTCATAGCTGTATATATGTCCCTGTTCTCCAACTATTTCGGATAAGGTGATGGTGAGCGCTCCAGAACCCGAACCGGCTTCCACTACGGTGGCCCCGGAGTGAATATTAGAGTAAGTGACTATAGGTCCTAAATCTTTAGGATATACGATGGTCGCTACCCGGGGCATATTTAGAGCATATTGAAATCTGGTAGGCCTAAAAACTAGCAGTAGATGCCCTGTAGAGGTAGGGAGCCAAGAGCCTTCAGGTCTACCAATAATTTCAGAATGTTCAAGATTTCCTAAATGAGACTCGAATAGGCCTGACATTTTTAATTCCGCCATATACTCTCTTGAGCGCCTATCGTAGAGAACCGCTAAATCCCCCTCTCGAAATGGTTGATTATCAACATCACTCATTGAGGTAACCAGATTGTGAATTCAATTTTCAGAGGGATTTTATAGTATTCAAAATATCTGTAGGATTAAGGTCAGTAGCAGCATCGTATGTTTTGCTAAATCGTATAATGCCCTCTTTGTCTATCACTATGATAGCCCTCTGAGGTGTCCCTCTATTGCTATCAAATACACCATAAGATTCAGAGACCTGTCCATGAGGATAAAAGTCTGATAAGACGGGGTATGGAATTCCACCCAAAGAACCTGAAAATGCGGATTGTGCCGGTTTGGAATCACAACTAATACCCAAGACTTGGGTATCTACTTCTTCAAAGGCCGTGTTATGCACTCTGAAAGAAGAAACCTGGTGGGTTCAACCTCCAGTGAATGAAAATATATGAAAAGAGAGGACTACATTTTTGTCCCCTTCATAGGAGCTTAATGTAACTGGTTTACCAGAATGAGCGGGTAGGGTGAAGTCTGGGGCTTTGTCACCAATGGATAGCATAGATGTCTCCTTATCGTAAACTTAGTTAAGAACCGTTGGCTATTTTAATGAAATTGGAAAGGGCTTTGATATGTTCTCCTGGGAACTTTAGCCCGCAGTTCATTGTGTTAATTGATATGTGGGTTGCCCCAATTTGTGCCCATGATAATAAGTCTTTTTTAATATCGGTATCTGAACCGGAGTTCTTCTGAGATATCATTGCTTCAATACCTATATCATTCATGGATCTTGAGTTTTGTTCAAGATATTTTTTGAGTAGGTCAAATTTATTCTTTTTTTCCTTGTCCGGACTACCTAAAGGTAGCCAGCCATCGCCTATTTTAGCTACTCTTTCTATGACAGGATCAGCCATACCTCCAAACCAAATAGGAATGGATCTTCTAGGAGGTAAAGGATTTAATCCTGCGTCTGTTACGGTATGATATTTGCCCTTGAAGGAGATTAATTCTTGAGACCATAGTTTTCTAAGAAGATTAATTTGTTCTTCTGAGCGCTTACCTCTGTTATGGAAATTTTCACCAAGTGCCTCGTATTCCACCTGATTCCAACCCGTTCCGATGCCTAGTCTTAATCTACCTCCTGATATAAGGTCTAATGTGGCAGATTGTTTAGCGAAAAGGGCGGTCTGTCTTTGGGGCAAGATAATTACGCCGGTTGCCAATTCTAGCCGATTTGTAATTCCTGCTGCATAACTATAAAACGTCAACGGTTCGTAGAACGAATCTGTGTGCTGATAGGCGCCAGACCAATTTGCCCGGCTTGTGGCATTAGCTCCGAGGACGTGATCAAAAGCTAAGATATGGTGGAATCCCAATGATTCTACGTTTTGGATGTAATCTGCTATTGCATCTATATCGGTTCCGGCCTCGGTTTGTGGGAAAACTGCTCCTAGTCGCATAGTAATAGTCCTAAACTTTTGAGTATGTAGAAGGTAGTTTACTATATGTTAGAAGATTATATTGCCTCCTGGGGAATTGTTGTTTAGTGTAATAAAATAATCTTCTATTTGCCGATCGACGGGGTCATCAATTCAGGCAATAATATCCACACTGCATTGGACCTAGTTATCGGAAGTTGGACCCCCGGGAAATTTCTTGGACTAGAACAAAAACGACTGAAAGAACTCTTTTCGATAGCGGTATGAGATATCACATTATGAACTTAAAGTTCAGCATTATCTAACGAATCTAGCTAGGCTGGAGGGTTAACTCCCGTTTATCCTAGTCGGTTTTATCGTGACGATTAGTCTTGTTTCTTTTTCATTATGTCCGGGGAAAGTTTCTTGGCCAGTATATTTTTTTGATAACTTGTCTATATGTTCCATAGCTCCGGATTCCTTGATGTCAGATACCACACCCGTTACATTTACGACTCTTGAATAGGGATTCTCCGGATCAAAAACTGCGATCGCTACACGACTATCTCTTCTGATATTGTTGGTTTTGACGCGTCCCGTCGCTGTATTTACTAGAATATTAATGCCATCTGTATCTACCCACACCGGAGATATTTGAGGTGAGCCATCACTCATCAAAGTCACAAGTTGGGCTATATGTGGTTCTGATATAAGTTTTAACTGAGTAGGGGTGAAAGAAGTCATTATTCCTTAGCCTGTATTGGTTTTCTGAGACCTTTTTAATTGTCGGTGACGAGCATTTCCTGAAAGGATTCTTTTTCTGAGCCTTAAATGTTTTGGTGTGATTTCAATCAATTCATCGTCAGATATGATGTCTAAAGATTCTTCAAGTGAAAGGATTTGGGGTTTTATTAGTTTAACTGTGATGTCTGCCGTTGAAGATCTCATATTAGTTAATTTCTTTTCCTTGCAAACATTTACAACTAGATCAGATGCCCTCGAATTGAGGCCAACTATCATGCCTTCATAAACTTGTATGCCGCTGTCGATAAGATTTTTACCACGCTCTTGTGAGTTTATTAGTCCGAATGCCACGGATTCCCCTGCTTCAGAAGCTACGAGAAATCCCTGACTGGATCTTCTAACTTCACCTTCTTTTCTTCTGTATTCAGCGAAACGGCTGGACATAATCCCATCTCCATGGGTGGCATTCTGGAAAAAAGATCTAAACCCAATTAGACCTCTGGTTGGCACTATGAACTTTAATCTTAAATTGCCACTGCCGTCGTTGATGACATCCTCTAGTACTCCTAAACGCCGGTTCAAATTCTCTGTTAGTACTCCGTAATATTCTTCATTAGTTTCAATGTGTAATGATTCGAAAGGTTCGTGCACTTTACCATCGATGGTTTTGAATATTGGCTGAGCTTGTGAGACTTGAAATTCGTAGCCTTCACGCCGCATTGTTTCTGCCAGGACAGAGAGATGTAATTCACCTCTTCCACTAACGTTAAATTCATCAGTGTTCTCGGTTGATTCAACGCGTAAACCTACGTTTGTACGCAATTCGTCGCTAAGTCTTTTTAAAAGCTCTCTTGAAGTATGGTGAGTACCTTCCTTTCCCATGAATGGAGATGTGTTAACCCCGAATGTCATTTTTACCGTTGGTTCGTCAACTTTAATTGGAGGTAATGGTGTGGGATCAATTGGATCAGAGATAGTATCTCCTATATTGACGTCAGATAATCCCGTGAGAGCAACAATCTCCCCTGTTCCTGCTTTGTCAATTCTGCTTCTTTTCATACCGTCGTAAATGAAAGCTGTCTCAACTGTGTGATTGGAGATTTTCCCTTCCAAAGAGATAACAGAAGTTGGGGATTTGCTAGAAACATTTCCTTGAGATATCTTTCCTATCACTATTTGACCGGCGTAGTCATCATGATCCAAGGCGGTGACCAATATTTTCAGTGGTTTAATGGGGTCCCCTATGGGGGCTGGCACAGTATCTACAATGGCTTCGATAAGCGGACTGATGTCTTCAGGAGAATCTTCTATGTTTTTAACAGCATATCCATCCTTAGCAGATGCAAAAAATATTGGATAATCTAGTTGAGATTCTTCGGTGGCCAACTCTAAAAACAAGTCGTCAATTTCTTCCTGAACTTCTTGTGGTCTTCGTTCTGATCGGTCTATTTTGTTTATTACCACAATAGGAGTTAACCCGTAACTCAGGGCTTGCTGCAGGACATATCTTGTTTGTGGCATTGGGCCGTCGACAGAATCCACTAGCAGGATGCATCCATCAGCCATATTCATGACTCTTTCAACTTCTCCACTGAAGTCAGCGTGTCCTGGAGTATCTATGATATTTATCTTTGTGCCATCAAATATGATGGAGGTGTTTTTGGCCAGAATAGTTATGCCTTTTTCTCTTTCAAGAGGGTTGCTGTCCATTATCAATTCACCAGGGTCTTCGCGCTCACTGAAAGTGTTGTTTTGTTTTAGTAGAGCGTCCACCAAGGTCGTCTTGCCATGGTCGACATGCGCAATTATGGTAATATTTCTAATTTTTTCGGCTGGCAGCATTGATTTATGTCCTCTCGGAAATTACTTGGATATTAATGATCTCATATACTCAATAAAATTGAGAGGCAATATTGCATTAGATGGGTGAGACTTTGGACTAGGCATTTCAGAACGGATTGAGAAAATCCGGATATTTTGACACCGAAAGTATGAAGATATGTTGGAAAGGATGGCATTCAGTCACGAATTAATGGAGCCAACGGTCGGGATTGAACCGACGACCTGCTCTTT
>TARA_B100000686_G_scaffold145603_1_pt1 | contig 13674 bp, 13 predicted proteins | sample TARA_B100000686 | Tara Oceans TARA_B100000686 (sample SAMEA2622733) | marine metagenome | biome: marine biome (ENVO:00000447); feature: marine epipelagic mixed layer (ENVO:xxxxxxxxx); material: "saline water (ENVO:00002010), including plankton (ENVO:xxxxxxxx)" | depth 150 m
TATAACTCTTTGCCACGCTCCACCATTGCGTCTAGGTCCTGCGCCAAAACTGGCGTATTGAATAGGGCAACAGTCAAAAAACTTAACAATAAACGTATATGTGCCATATAAAATCAATTCCTGATATTTGTCTTTTATTATAAGGATCTTAATAAGACTCTTTAAACGTAACTCAACGCTGAAGCACTTATTGATTATCGCTTAGTTCACTAATCAAAGGCACATTCCAGGCATCGTAACCATATAACCAGCTGGTATCCTGATCACCGCCTTGCATCCAGGTGTTTGCGCTTGAAATCGCTTGAATTTTTGATGTGCGAGGTTTTCTATTAGCCTCAAATTGCCGGAAAGCAGCCGTTAAATCTTCGCCTTCAACTGCCTCAATACATCGTGCCAAGATTGCAGCGTCCTCAATAGACGTTGCAGCGCCTTGCGCCATGTAGGGTGTCATTGGGTGACATGCATCACCAACCAAAACAACATGCCCATCACTCCATCTGGGTAGTGGCTCTCGCTCTAATATTGCCCATTTATGACAATCTGGGCATGCATCTAAAACAGCGCGAACATCAGGATGAAAACCTACATACGCATCACGAAGATCGTTAACATCGCCTTTTGCAGACCAAGACTCGGGTGTTAACCACTCAGCAGACTCTGGCACACTAGTAACAAAATATATTTCACTACATTGCGCAGTAACGTAATACATAACGATGTGACGATCTATGCCCCACCATTTAGTGCGGGACTGTCCGATGTCTCTACCGCTCATTCTATCTGCTGAAAATACCGCCCGATAAGCAATTCTCCCCTTATGGATTGGCTCATCAGGACCTACGACAATGTCCCTAACTAGAGAGTGCACACCATCAGCGCCAACAACAGCATCAGCAACTACGCTTGTTCCATCATGGAAAGTCAGACTAACGCCTGAAGAGTTTTCATCGAGGCCAATAAGCTTCTTATTAAAATGAATCACATCAGAAGGGACTGCTGAAGAAAGAGCACTTGTTAGATCTGCACGATGCATACACAAATAAGGAGCGCCAAAAAGTTCTTCTGGCATCGGCAATTCCCTAAGAACCTTGCCAGTATTCCACTCCCTATTTAAGTGAGAATAGGGGCTAAAAGAGGATTTGATAAGCGTGTCTTCTATGCCAATTTGCCTAAGCACCTTCATAGAATTTGGCATCATCTGTATACCAGCTCCAATGCGCTCGAACCGAGCTGCTTGTTCGTAAACATGCACCTTCATGCCAATACTTCTCAGGGTTGCAGCAGCCGCTAGTCCACCCATGCCAGCACCGACAATCGCTATAAACCGTTCGCTGACCATCAAGTCTCCTTAAAAAATATACTTGTGAATTATACGGAGATTAACTATGTCTTTGGGCAAGTGTTCACCGCTATACTTCCTCACCCCCCTAAAGCTTGGACATAAAAGTGAACCTTGGATTTATTGGTCTTGGAAAAATGGGAGAGCCAATGGCTATGCGGTTGCTCGATGCGAGTTTTACTCTCAACGTATGGAACCGGAGCCCCGCAAAAACAATCAATGCTAATAAGGCAGGTGCTGTAGTTGCTTCGTGTCCTTCGGTTGTGGCAAGTCGTTCAGAAATCATTATTTCTATGCTTAATGATGATGATGCAGCTCTAGAGGTGTTTGAAGGTGCTGACGGCCTACTCGCAGGTAATGTTGAAGACAAACTTTTCATTGAAATGAGTACGCTTAGACCTAGTACAGCAAGAAAATTAGCTACGTCTTGTAATATCCAGGGCGCTGCTTTTATAGATGCGCCTGTATCGGGAACTGTTGGCCCAGCAGAAGAGGGCCGCTTGATGGCTTTAGTGGGAGGGAAAGAAGCTGACCTGGAAAGAGCACGTCCAGTTTTAGATATTTTAACTCGACGCATTGTCCATGTTGGAGCAGTTGGACAAGGCTCACTCATGAAACTCGTTATAAATTTACCTCTAGCAGTCTATTGGCACTCTCTTGGTGAAGCAGCGGCTATGGGACATGCGGGTGGCCTAGAGTTAAGCGTCATTTTAGATGTGATGAAGGACAGTGGGGCATCAATGGCAGCTTTCCCAAAAAAAATTCCTGAAATCCTGGGTGAATCGGACCTGGTTACATTTGATATCGATACACTGCATAAGGATGTAGAGTTCATCATCGAAACGGGCATGGATTTTCACGTGCCAATGGCAGCGGCGAAAACCATCTTATCATCATCCAAAGCCGCTAAAGAAAATGGACTTGGGTCTGCTGATGCTTCTGAACTCGTAAGGTTTATCATAAATTCTTACCGAAACTCTGAAAATAAAGATTGAGTAGAGGGGCAGAAATGCAAAAGAGCAAAAGCTCCCCAAATTGTCCTCCGTTTGATTCCAAACCAACTCCACCACTACAAAACACCCCCTCGAATGCATGCGATACGCATATGCATATTTGTGGCCCACTCTCCAGTTATTCTTATTCTAAAAACCGAACTTATACCCCGCCAGACTCATTACTTCCTAATTACCTACACTTAGCTCAAGTGCTGAATATTGAGCGCGTGGTATTTGTTCAACCCAGCGTTTACGGAGATGACAACACCGTTATGCGTAAGGCTATGTCTGAGTGCCCTCTGCCTAATAGAGGTGTTGCCGTTTTGAATGCTGATGTATCCGATGAAGAAATTGAAGCACTACATCATGAAGGGGTTCGAGGGGTCAGATACAACCTTGTTGATGTGAAAAACCCTAAAAAAAAATTACCTGTACAAAGCATGAAAAAATTTGCCGAACGCATTTTGCCATTAGGCTGGCATATAGAACTGCTCCTGCATGTTGATAATTACCCTCGCCTAGATGATGAGTTAAGTGATTTTCCAGTTGATCTCGTTGTAGGACATCTAGGGTACTTTGATCCAGGGAAAACTCCCGAAGATAATGGTTTTCAATCACTAATAAAGCTTATGAAAGCTAAGCGATGCTGGACAAAGCTTACTGGACCCTATCGATTATCAATCGAAGAATACCCCTACAAAAATGTCACTCCGTTTGCTGCCTGTCTAATAGAAGAAGCAGCAGATCAACTCGTTTGGGGTTCGGATTGGCCACATGTCTGTGTAAAAACCTCTATGCCTAACGATGGAAAATTACTAGATCTTTTATCAGCATGGTCTAAGCAATCTGAAATTCATCATAAAATACTCGTTGAAAACCCTACGCGCCTGTACGATTTCTAATGCCTATGAATATGAATTAGCTACTTCTAAGGATACAAAATGCCCATAGATACTTTTCGGGGAATACTTGTTCCAGCTCTTACCCCTTTCAAACCAAACTTATCTCCAGATATTGATGCATTCACTAAGCATTGTCATTGGTTGCTCAACAAGGGTGCTGATGGACTAGCAGTCTTTGGCACAACCAGTGAAGCTAATTCACTAGGACTAGAAGAACGCATGAATCTTTTAGACCACTTGATTGAAAGTGGTATTTCACCAAATGTTTTGATGCCTGGTACAGGAACCACAGCGCTAACTGATACGGTTAAGCTAACAGCACATGCAGTGGACAGAGGATGTTCTGGTGTTCTTATGTTGCCACCTTTTTACTATAAAGCTGTCAGTGATGAGGGCCTATTTGCAAGTTTTTCCGAAGTTATTCAAAGGGTAGGCAATCTGGATTTAAGAATATATCTATATCACATACCTCCTGTTTCTCAGGTATCAATATCTCTTAAACTCATTGCTCGACTACTAAAAAGTTACGATAAGACAGTTGTTGGTATTAAAGATAGCTCGGGGAACTGGACTAACACTTTGTCTGTGCTTAAAGAGTTTCCATCTTTAGCTACATTCTGCGGTTCTGAAACATTTCTATTAGATACTTTAAAAAATGGAGGTGCAGGATCCATAACGGCCACTGCAAACGTTAATATTGAAAACATAAGAAAGGTCTTCGAACACTGGCGCGATAACAGCGCAGAGCAACTTCAGAAAAAAATAAATAACGTCCGCAAAGAATTTGAAAATTATCCTGCTGTTCCTGCTCTTAAAGCCATTATTTCCAAGCACCGAGAGCAGCCCAGTTGGAAGACAGTGCGACCCCCGCTTGAACAACTGAGTGCCGAAGATTCCGAACAGCTATCTAGTATGCTTAAAAAACTGGATTTTGATCTATAGACGGACAGCGATTACACCTAAAAAGGTTAAATGCTTAATCTTTTAAACTTATAGTTATTGAGAAAGCTTTGCCATAGAGGCAGCAAGAACACGCGTCACTTCAGCGAGATCAGATGGATTACAATTCTCCATCTCATTGTGGCTTATTCCTCCCTCGCAGGGGGAGAAAATCATGCCAGTTGGACAATGGTAATGAAGTTGTCGAGCATCATGTCCTGCCATCGAAAGAATTGGCATGTTAATTATTCCAATCTCGTCCGCCGACTCGGAAATACACTCTCGAATTTCATTAGGAAAAACTAATGATTCTGAAGTAGCCACCTCTGTAACCGTAACTAAACATGGTCCTTGGTTTTGCCTACAAATTGTTTCAACAGCATCACCCATAGTTTTAAGTGTTGACCAGTCTGGATGCCGTAAATCGATTGAGAAAAAAGCTGTAGATGGAATTACTGATGGAACATTAGGTGATATTTCGAAAAGTCCAACCGTATATTTCATATCCTCTACATCAAATTTATGGCGCATCACTCGAATCATTTCTAATGCGGAAAGTAATGCATCCTTTCTCTCGGGAGTTGGTAACGTGCCGGCATGGCCATCTTCACCAATAACCTTAACTCGGTAACGTCGTGACCCTTGTATACCTGTTACAACTCCCACAGGAACACCATTCGCTTCTAATATTGGTCCCTGCTCTATATGCGATTCTAGAAATGCCGTCATCGGAAACCCTAATGCCCGTTTTTCTAGTCCTGGGAAACTTGCCAGGGTTCTCTCCAGAGCATCCGCGGTTTTTACTCCCTCAGCATCCTCTACAGCTAATATCTGCTCCATAGGTCTACGCGAAGTGAAAGCCTCCGAGCCCATCATTCCTGGCGAAAAACGAGAACCTTCCTCATTCAACCATACGGCAATTTCTAACGGTACCTGAGGTATGAAGCCAGCATCTTGCATGGCCTTTATTGCTTCAAACCCCGCTACAACCCCAAAGGCTCCATCAAATTTTCCGCCTGTAGGTTGACTGTCTATGTGAGAGCCCGTAACAACCGGAGCCTTTTCATTTTGAATTCCCTCATAACGGAAGAAAAGATTGCTAATTTCATCTGTATATACAGAAAGGCTCATCTCTTGGGCCCACTCAATAAGCAGCTGTCTCGCCTTAATTTCTTCATCAGTCAGCGCTAATCTACAAACACCCTCATTGCTTGTCGCACCAATCTGCCCGAGCTCCATCAGTCGACTCCATAGGCGTTCTTCATCAACATGCTTAGCAATGTCTTTTAAAGAAATATCAGTAGAGGCGCTCATTTAACTTGTTTTCATTATTTCTGAAGGTTTTGATCTTGGGTCTCTTGAAGTCCATCGGCTCTCTTCAACCATAGAAAAAAATTCAGCCAGAACCCGATTAAATAAGTCTGGTTCCTCTAGGTTAAGTGTATGGCCTGTTCTGGGAATTACATGCAGACCAGATGTTGGTATTACGCGTTTGAGAAATATCCCTGGATTAAGGCAGTGGTCATCTTCATCACCCACTACTACTAAGGTAGGAATGTTTAGCTTCTGTAGGTGGGCCTCAAGATCGTAAAGTGAAGGCCTGTCTGCTTGGACTCCTAACATTGTATTAGCAGACCCCTTTGCCGAATGCTCTCCTAACATCAAACGAAACTCATTCCATCCTCTTGGGTCCTTAACCAGGAAAGGGATGCGTGAAGCTGCCATGCCATAAATATGCGAAAAGGCTTCGCTACCAAGGGTTTCAAATTGTTGCGCGACCTCTTTAGATACTTCTTTAAAATAGTCCTGAAATTCTTTTTCTGCTCCATATCCGGCACTTGCCACCACCAAAGATTTAGCCCGTTCAGGATAGGTTAATCCAAAATGAAGTGTGGCAAATCCACCCATGGATAAACCAACAAGATGGGCATGAGAAATTTTTAGATGATCCATAACATCACGGATATCATCAACGGCACGGGCTTGAGAATACTTCGAGACATCCTCTGGGACATCCGATGGTGGATAGCCTCGAGCATTAAACGTTACACAACGATAACGACGCGAAAAATGTCTAACTTGTGGCTCCCAACTGCGCTGATCGCCACCGAATTCATGCACAAAAATAATCGGGGCTCCCTCCGATGTATCTTCTATGTGCAGATGCACTCCATCGTCTGTAACAGCGAACTGGCTCATAATTAGTAAATCATATGATGGATTGTCGTGAAGAGATTCCTCCATCGACTGTGTAGATAGTTCCGGACGTGTATCCGGCACGGTATGAAGCAAGAAAAACCATCAGGTCGGCAACTTCATGTATATGTGCTGGTCGTTTTAAAGGATACGTTTCTAATAATTCCTTATATCGATCCGCATCGCCTAACACGTCCGCGGCCCGTTTCTTCAACATACTATAAATTCGACCCGTATCAACTGGACCTGGATTAACACCTACTACCCGAATGTTGTCATTAAGGCTGTGTCCGCCGAGAGCACGAGTAAATGCCATCAATCCAGCGTTACCAGTTGTCCCAGCAATATACTTAGGATCAAAAACCTCACCGCTATTACCAATGTTATTTATGATGACACCAGATCCATTATTCTTCATTCGCTCATAGTAAATTCGACAAAGGTTTATGTAACCCATCACCTTGAGCTCCCAGCCATCACGCCAGCTTTTCTCATGAATTTCAGACAACAATCCGCTAGGAATAGCGCCAGCATTGTTGATCAGAATATCAATATCTCCAACGGCCTCTGACAGGCTTTCACAGGCACCTTTTTCCGTTAGATCGAGAGGGTGAAGATGAACTTGGACCTTACTATCACCTTCTAACTTCACCTTAATAGATTCGAGAGAAGCTGTATTTCTTGCTGTTAAATGCAAATGAACACCCTCCAAAGCAAAGGATGTGGCTAATTCCTTTCCTATCCCTTGGGACGCCCCTGTAATAAGCGCGGTTTGTCCATCTAATTTTAAATCCATAGAGATGCTCTCAAAAAAACCATTTACATTACCCTAAAAAAATTCGCCATCATCAATAATATCTTTAGCTTGTTCAACCGACTCAGGCAATACTGCGCAAAACTCCTCCACCCACTCACAGGGAGTACTGGTAGAGACCTTGATAAACCTGTCTCCAAACTGCTCTGTATGGTAATCACCATGACGAATCATAATGTTGTGTTTTGCGAGAACTGAACAAATAGCCTTTGGAGTAACGCCAGCTTCCAGACACTCAATAATCAGATAGTTTCCATTAGAAGGAGACACAGGAACTCTCAGACCTGAAATGGTCTTAACTGTCTGAAGAATTAGATCCTGATTTCCCCGTGTAACCGGAAGTACTGTACGAAGCCATTCTGGTTTAATTTTGAGTCCCGCAATTGCTCCACGCTGAGCAACAATGTTTGAGCCAAGATTATTTGGAGGTGCCTTAGATAATTTCTCAATAATGTCTGGAATAGCCACTAACGAGCCAATCCTGAGTCCAGCAAAACCGAGCCACTTTGAAAAACTCCATACAGTAATTGTGCGTTCTGGATAATAGCTAGCTGCCAAATGATGATCATATGCAAAATCTCGATATGTACAATCGTGAATCAAATAAGCGCCAATAGAACGTGCGATATCAGTTATCTCCTTGATCTCGCTCTGTGTACAACAAGTCCCTAAAGGATTATTTGGGTCCACCAAATAGATGACTTTAGTTTTTTCGCTGACGGCCTCTTTGAGACGTTCTGGGCTTAATCTATACCCATATTCATCACCATAGATGGGTATCTGCTTCACCATTGAACCAACCGAGCTAGCAAAAGTCATCGGCCATGGCCAAGTCGGGTCTGTTGTAATAAATTCATCCTCTGGGCCACAAAGCGTATGACATAAATGATAGAGCCCTGAAATAGCTCCATCAGTAATCAATGCTGATGCATTAGAAAGCCCTAAATCCTCTACAACGAGAGAGCGTAACTCCTCTAAACCAATTGGTGGTGCGTAAACATGAAAGGCCTCATCGCGAATACATTCGATCATAGCTTCTCGAACATTGGGGTGCGTCTCTATGTGATTAGTATTCTGGCCTAACCAACGCAAGTTAGGCTGATTTACTAAATGATCAAAATGTTGATTACGGCGTTCAAAATCTTTCATATTCTGTTGTCTCTACAATGGTCTGCTGCACAAAAAAAGTTCGATCTGAATAAGATCTACATTGCATGCTCATCATGCATATCATATATTTTTTGATTAAAGCTATTATATGGCCTACGAAACCATATAAACCCAAATAAATAACATTTGGCATATCAAGATAATCTGATGCTATAAATGTATTGTAGTACAAGTACGATCTAAAAATTTTAAATGGAAGAACTTTGAATATGGCCTTCAACATTAATTACCGACGTTTGGTCATAGCTGCCGTAATCATAATTTTATCGCCAGTAGCATGTAATAACGGAACTGAAGCACCTTTTCCAAGCAACCCTATAACCTTCGTCGTAAATTGGCCTGCTGGAGGCGGTATGGACAGAGCGGGCCGACTAGTAGCTGAATATGCACGGAAACGTTTGGATGTGCCAATAGCCGTTATCAATGTATCCGGTGCAGGAGGGGCAACCGGCGTGAGGCATGTGGCCGAATCTGATCCTGATGGTTATACAGTAGGAATTCTGGGTGCAAGCCTTGTGGCAAGCCAATATATTAATCCAAACGCAAACAGTGTTGATGATATAGATATCATTTCATTCATCGGCCCAGACCCTGCAGCACTTCAGGTGCGTTCTGACTCTGGAATCAATTCCTTAGAAGACTACGTGCAAAGAGCGCAATCTGATCCAACACCTATTAAAAACGGCAATGACGCGCCTGGTGGGGTTTCACATATAGCCGCTACCCTGCTTCAAAGGTTAACAAACATCGAACTGACCCTTGTGCCCTATAGAGGCTATGCTCCCACTGTGGCCGCGATTGTTTCAGGAGAAGTGCAATCCTCTACCCTACCAGTTCACCAGTTAATTGATCAGCATGAGGCTGGAGATATAAAAATACTTGGGGTCATGTCTGAAGAGCGACACTTTATGGCGCCTGATGTGCTCACCTTCAAAGAGCAGGGCATTGACCTTGTGACCGGAGATTGGCGAGCTATTTATCTTCCAAATAATATCCCCGAAGATCGTCATGCTTTTTTGGAAACACTTTTTTTTGAGACGATTAGTGATCCTGAGTTTCAGGAAGCTGCAAGACAACTTAGTTTTTTTATCACTCCTATGATGGCCGAAGAGACAAAGCAATTTGTTGAGGATTTTGATAGATCTTTGTATCCGGTTCTACTTGAAAACGGCCTAGTAAAGGCTCGTCAAAAATAATCATAATGTCAGAGAACAGCTCAGGATTCGGCCCAAAGAATCAATTCGCTGCTGGCCTTTTTCTTATGGTCTGGAGCGTTATAGGGTGGTTATCTTTAATTGGCTCGCCAGCTTTGTGGGTGAATGAATACGGCGTAGATCCAGGCCCCAGTTTATTGCCGATCATTAGCTTGACAATTTTATCTCTTGGTGCCCTGGCTTTGATTGGTACCGGCGCACTGCAAACCGTAGTACAACAACATGCCAGGACCAGATATTGGGCCATGTTGATAAAAGGGTCTCTCATGCCCGGACTCTTTGCTATTTCATTGATAGTTTATATAACGTTGATTGACGTTGTGGGGTTTATCCCCATGAGCGCTATTTTTTCTATTACCTGGATGTATATTCTGGGCGTTAAAAGCGGCAATAGAACATATAGCAGTCTCTTGCCATTGGTAGCTATAGGCACCTTTATTGGTGTTGGTCTTATATATTTCGTTTTCCTATACCTAATAGGCGTCCCTATAGGGTAACTAGGAGCAGCAAAAGCTTTGATTACAGAATTTTTTTCTATTGCCTCGGCAGTCGCAACTGATCCTTATCTTTTAGGGTTAAGTGCGCTTGGTACCATTCTCGGTATTCTTATGGGCTGTTTGCCTGGCATAAGCTCCACAATGGCTCTAGCAATACTACTGCCTGTCACTTATGCAATGAGCCCCTTGGCCGCCATGGTATTTCTTATGGCGGTGTTTTCTGCCAGCGTATTTGGCGGGTCAATCTCTGCAATACTTATTAATATACCTGGGACACCCGGAGCAATCGTCACGCAGCTAGAAGGCTATGCGATGACAAAAGACGGGAGAGCTAGTGAGGCTTTAACTTACTCACTATTCTCATCAACAATTGGCGGCATTGTTGGGTTGATTATCCTCATGCTTGTGGCTCCCCTTGTAGCCAAAGCTGCAATGCAATTTCGCAGTCCTGAATTTGCGATGACTACAGTTTTTGGTTTGACCATGCTTGCCTACTCAACGCCTGGCTCTACTTTTCGAGGCATATTGAGTGGGGTCATAGGTCTCCTTTGTGGAATGGTGGGCTTTGATCTGGTAACCGATGTTCCTCGGTTTGACTTCGGCACTTCGGCACTACAATCTGGCATTGGGCTTGTGCCTCTTACTGTTGGCCTATTTGGTCTGGCTGAGGTTTTCCGTGGAATTGAAGGGGGTGTAAAAGGCGCAAGAAAGACACCGAAACTAGGTACGCTAATGCCCTCGTTTGAGAAGGTTCGACGCCTCTGGAAAACAATTCTTCGTGGCTCAGCATTGGGCGCAATAATTGGTGCTATACCTGCTGCTGGCTCTGCTATTGCTGTGGCAGTCTCCTATGCACAAGAACAAAGATTTTCTAAGCGTGGAAATAAATTCGGTACTGGTGTTCCAGAAGGGCTTGCTGGCCCGGAGGCTGCTAACAATGCATGTGTCGGCGGTGCTCTTGTTCCCTTGATGACATTGGGTATCCCAGGAGACACCATGACCGCCGTGCTTATGGGTGCATTACTAATTCATGGTCTTCGCCCAGGACCTATGTTATTTGCCGAACGACCAGATTTTGTGGCTAGTGTCTATGTCGCGCTCTTTTTAGCGCTACTGCTTACAGTGGTGTTTGGGTTTCTTTTAGTACGACATTTTGTCAGGCTAATGAGGACACCTGATCATATTTTATTAGTGATTATAGCTATGCTGTGCGTAGTTGGATCTTTTGCAATACGCAATAATATTACCGACGTTTACATCATGATCGCATTTGGAGTAATTGGCTATGTTATGAACAGGCTTGACATACCAGTGGCTCCGCTTGCTTTTGGTCTTATACTAGGCCCTATTCTGGAAGAGAACCTACGACGTTCTCTAATCATCTCAGACGGATCATGGTTAGTTTTCATAGAGCGGCCAATTGCACTAACTATGTTAGTTCTATCTGTTAGTGCACTTGTCTTTCCACTGCTTCAAAGAGCAAAAATCTTGGCCTCAAATTTAAAACGATAAGTTTTCTGAGTCAGAATCAAGGAAAATTATGAATATCTTAGCCATAGCAACTCTCTTCATATTTTCATTGGCTGCGTCTGCACATCACTCGCGTTCGCACTACTCCTATGAAACACAAGAAATCGAGGGTGAACTCGTGGCAGTGCATTGGGTCAACCCTCATGTTGGTTTTACAGTAAATGTAATTAATGAAAACGGTGAAGAAGAACTCTGGCGAATTGAAGGCCATTCAAATCTCCTCAGCATGCAACGAGGAAACGTATCAAGCGATATTTTTACTATAGGTGAGAGAGTTATTGCCCGAGGTAGTCCATCTGTACGCCGCGCTAGGGACCTGCTAACAACTAACCTACTGCTTGAAAATGGTAGAGAAATATTACTATCTGGAGACGCAGAACCTTATTGGGGCAATCAAAGTTTTGGCGCGCCCGGCAGCTCAAGCTATGAGTTAGTAGATGCACTGGCAGAAGATCGTGGTATTTACAGGGTCTGGAGCCCTGACCTAAGAGCTGATGCGCCTCAATACATGAATTTCCCCTTTACCGAAGCCGCAATTGCAGCTCGTGACAACTGGGACCCAGCCGATAACTTCGCGGAGAGATGTGAACCAGAGGGGATGCCAAGAATTATGCGCAACCCACATGCATTTGAATTTGTAGATAACGGGTCAGAGATCTCTCTCATATCAGAACTTTATGATCTCGTGCGCATTATCCACATGACTAATAATGCGCCATCACAACAGGTGGCCGCATCTCCCCTCGGATATTCTATTGGGGCCTGGAATGGGGATAGCCTAGTAGTAACAACAACTAATGTTAATTGGCCCTATTTCGATAATATCGGGACACCCCAGAGCGAGTCTGTCACGATGCTCGAAACATTTACCGTTAGTAACGATCAAACACATCTTAACTATCAGCTTAGAGTCACAGATCCAAACACATTTTCTGAACCAGCAGTCTACAGACGCTCTTGGTTAGCCCTGGGAGAACAAATTGAAGTCTATGACTGCCAGTTATACTAATTGATCAAGTAACATCAACTTCTATCTCACCAAGACCATCAATTCCAGCACGAATTACGTCACCTGGCTCGACGAGACCAATACCTTCAGGTGTTCCAGTCATAATAATATCGCCCGCCATAAGCTCATAGTGCCTTGATAAAATCGCTATACCTTCGGAGACAGACCAGATCTGAAATGATAAGTCTGAGTCTTGCTTCACCTCGCCATTAACACTTAACCAGATTCGCCCCGTCACCGCATGTCCGTTCGTTTCAACCGGATAAAGTGGCCCACAGGGAGCAGACTTATCAAAGGATTTGCTGATGGCCCATGGGCGAGATAACCTCTGTGCCTCTTGCTGTAGATCCTGGCGCGTCATATCAAGCCCCACACCATAGGCATATATATGACTTAGCGCATCGGATGGGTCTATGTCCGTACCACCACTTTTCAAGGCAACAACCAACTCACCCTCATAGCGCAGTGCTTCAGTCACTGATGGATAGGGGTGGCCTTCCCTACTATCTACTATGGCATCTCTAGGTTTTATAAAGAAAAAAGGAGGGTTTATATCGGGATTATCACCACTCTCAAAAGCATGAGCACGGTAATTTCTACCAAGACAAAAAACACGTCTCACAGGAAAACGCTCATCAGAACCATGGATTTCCATCGAAACAACATCTGGTGGATTAATGACATAGTCTGTACTTTGTGCCGATACCTCTTGTGAGGCGCATGCCACAGTAGCAACGGCAGCGCTACCAGAAAGAAACTGCCGTCGACTTGTTTTATCTGTATTTTTCATTTCAAAATCCCCATTTCTTTCTGTCAGTTAAAGCTATTTACAAGTATAAATATGGTGGCTAGGGGTGGAATTGAACCACCAAAACGCGAGAATACTAGATTCCTCTTTATATTGCAGCACTACCTTGAGACTAAGCTTGATGCTAAAAACCATTGAGAAAAGACGTTTGCGCTATCAACAATACGACGCGTAACATCAAATTGCCCTGTAAAACATTCGCAAGGCACGTTAGCGAGAGTTGATATCATGGCGGAGGACCTTGATACCTGGCGGAACATT
>TARA_B100000686_G_scaffold320072_1_pt1 | contig 13674 bp, 11 predicted proteins | sample TARA_B100000686 | Tara Oceans TARA_B100000686 (sample SAMEA2622733) | marine metagenome | biome: marine biome (ENVO:00000447); feature: marine epipelagic mixed layer (ENVO:xxxxxxxxx); material: "saline water (ENVO:00002010), including plankton (ENVO:xxxxxxxx)" | depth 150 m
CGATTTGAACGCCAAGTCGTTTTGAGATTTTTTGTTTTGGATGGATGATGATGTTATGACCCAAAATGGAATCCTTGACTATACCCCCTGTACCCACAAGAACATTGTTCCAACAAACTGAATTTTCAATCAGAGCCCCTTCTTCAATTCGACAACCGTTTCCTAGGACGACATAAGGGCCGATTTGAGAATAGGAAGAAATCGAGCAATTTTCCCCGATCATAACTGGCGGCATAATACTTTTATCGTTAGGGTTTAATTTACCTAAACCCATTAGCTCAACTTTTTTGTTCAAGGCATCTTCGGTTGCTATCAGGTAATTTCTCCTGTTCCCCATGTCTCTCCAGTAACCTTTATGTTGAAATCCATAAATTGGAATACCTTCGTTCAATATTGCTGGATAAATTTCGTCCGTCGTTCCGCAGAATCGGTTCACTGGAATACGTTCAAATATTTCAGGTTCAATAATTTGCGCTCCCGTGAACATTACTCGGGTTGTTCCTTCTACGTGATTTTTCATTTCCGAGTGAGGAAAGCGAACGATTTTTCCATTTGAATCAATTTCGATAGGTTCGTATTGGTCAAGGTTCTCATCTTCTCGTAAGATAAGAGTAATTATAGACCGTTTTTTTTTATGGAAGGACAATGCTTCTTTAAGATCAATATCTGCAATAATGTCGCCATTGATTGCTAGAAAAGTTTCATTTCCAAAGAATTCTTGACATTTTTTTATCGCTCCAGCGGTGCCCATTATTTTCTCTTCACGGGAATAGTGTATAGATGATCCAAAGTAATTTATAATTTTATCAGATAAGTGATGTAAATTGACTATAACGTCATGGATCCCATTTTTTTTCAAAACTTCTAGCATATGCTCTAGAACCGGCCGGTTTAAAATGGGGAGCATTGGTTTTGGTAGAACCTCCGTCAATGGTCGCAGCCGCTTACCTAATCCTGCAGAAAGAATAAGAGCCTTCATGGTTTTTCAACCATAATTCTGAGAGATTCGGTGTAGGATGGTCTGGCAATACCTTTTTCCGTTATAATGGCGTGCACTAGTTCTTTCGGAGTTACATCGAATGCGGGATGAGCGGCGGGAATTGACTCCGGACTGATTCGTTGGTTGTTGATCGTCAAGACTTCTTCTGCACTACGCTCCTCTATGGGTATTTGGTCGCCGGATAGGAGGGAAAGGTCCAAGGTGGAAGTGGGTGCCGCGACATAAAAGGGAATATTGTGTTTTTCCGCAAGAACGGCGATCATATAAGTTCCTATTTTGTTAGCCACGTCACCATTTGCTGCTATACGGTCTGCTCCAACAACGACCGCGTCAACGCTTTCATTTTTCATGAAAAAGCCACACATGTTATCGGTGATCAACGTGACGGGGATGCCGTCCTCTTTTAATTCCCAGGCAGTTAGCCGAGCACCCTGTAGGAAAGGGCGGGTTTCGTTGGCTATTACTTGCAATTGTTTCCCTGCGTTTATGCCGGCCCGGATAACTCCAAGGGCAGTTCCAAAACCCGCTGTGGCTAGTGCTCCAGCATTGCAGTGGGTTAAAATCGTATCGCCATCATTTAACAAGGTTTGACCATAATTTCCCATGCTTTTATTTGCTTCAATATCCTCGGCATAAATCTGAATCGCTACCTCTTTTAATCTTGATTTTAAGGAGCAAATATCTAAACTTCTATTATCCAGGGCAAATTTTTGCATGCGCTTAATAGCCCAACCCAAATTGACGGCGGTTGGGCGTGATTTTCCCAATTTTTCCCCCATTTGTTTGAATTGTGTATAAAATGAATCAAAGTCTGTGGCGGTGATAACGTTGGCACCCAAGCTCATGCCCATGGCGGCAGAAACGCCAATGGCAGGGGCACCGCGAACAATCATAGTTTTAATCGCCCATGCGACGTCTTCGATTGATTTACAATCTACAAAAACAGTTTCCAACGGCAATTTAGTTTGGTCGATCATCCGTACTATGTCATCGGTATATTCGACAGTTTTAATCATAAAATTCCTTTCAAGGGGAGTTTCCAAAATCTAATTGAAGATTATTTGTCAATTCGTCCTCATTCACTTTCTTTATTTGAATAACTTTTTTTCGACTTATCAATCCAGAGAGGATTGAAACACGAAAAGGACTCATATTTAAAAAATTGGATAGGATCCTAATGCATATCCGGTTGGCCTCTCCTTGAATAGAGGGAGCGGTTAGCCGGATTTTTAGAATTTCGTTGTGAATACCTATTACGCAGTTTTGTGAAGATCTGAGTTGAATGGAGGCGAAATACTGAATTCCGCTTTTAATCGTTTTTATTACCAGGGGCATGTTGTTTTTATAGAGAGAATCCAGGTGGTTTTTGTTTCCAGTTTTAATAAATCCCAGTAGATCCGTCTTATGCTCTTTCAGTAGTCTAATCTCTTCACCCGAATGGTTCAATTCCTTTTCTGTCTAATCCGTATTAAGGTCGTTTTTGTCTTTTGCAATACTAAAGAGGTTCTCAGTATTTTCATGGGTAGACTCCCAAGTAAACCCTTTCGGAATGTTTGGTCGATTTTCTTTTCCGAAATGTAATTCGCGCAATTGTTTTTCCAATTTAGCGGTGATTTAATATTCCTCTCCAAATTATGTTTTAGGATCCTAATTTTATTTCCTTAAAGTTGTTCGCGATCACTTGTAAAAAACTGTCGGGCGTCTGTTTATTATACTTATGTATTTTATCGTGGAAAACATTGTTCCACTTATGCCGAGATAGGTGCAGCCCATAATAGTCTATTGTAATTGCATTGCAAGACGGGCAAGCGTATTGACTAGGAAAGTCTGTAAAAAAATAATAGCTAGGAGAATAACGATTGGAGAAAAATCGATTCCCATACCTGACATAGGAAGGAACTGGCGCACCCGATACAAAACTGGCTCGGTTATGCTATAAAGGAATTGTACAATAGGATTATAAGGATCGGGATTGACCCACGACAATAAAGCCCGAATGATAATTATCCACATATATAAAACCAACACGATATCGAGGATTTTAGCTGTCGCTGCCAAAAAATTTCCGAGAATGTACACAGGGGTTCCTTTGGTTTATAAATTTTAGGGGTGACGGCGGAAATTAAATGCCGTCGGGAATTGCTTTTGTTTTTCCCGTCTTGGCGTTAAAATATCCAAAATTAGTTCCCTTGTCAATGAGGGTTAAGAGCTCAAGCCTTCTAATATCTAATTTCTATAATGTTCTGTTTTAATAGAATTCTATTTATTAGATGAATGTTATACGTTTTTTTGAAACCTCTGGAGTGGAGAGGCCAATGTCCGGTTCAAATAAAAAACTGATTCAACCGATTGATTTAGATCTTGGAGATAAAATGAAATTAATTCCAGGACCTGAGCCAGAGCTTGAGGTCAGTGTCAAACGTATTCCGATAGTCGAAGGATTAGGAAAAATAATTCCCGTTTGTGAGCCTTACCTTTGCGGCAATGAAGAAAAATACGTTGCCCAATGCATTCAAACAAACTGGATATCATCCGCTGGACGCTTCATTCTCGATTTTGAGAGAGAGTTTGCGAGAGTATGCGATGCAAAATATGGTATTTCAACTACCAGTGGAACCACAGCTCTTCACCTTGCAATGAACACGATGGGAATCGGTCCCGGTGATGAAGTTATTCTGCCCACATTTACCATGATAGCATCAGCTAATACGGTTCGTTATACAGGTGCTAGGCCTGTTTTGGTGGATTCTGAGCGAATAACTTGGAATATGGACGCTAATCAGGTTAAAGATAAAATCACCGATAAAACTAAAGCCATTATGGTTATGCATACATATGGGCATCCATGTGATATGGACCCGATATTGGAGTTGGCTGATCAACACGGAATCTTTGTTTTGGAGGATGCAGCAGAGGCTCATGGTGCTGATTACAAAGGTCGACGCATCGGAAGCATTGGAGACGCGGCTTGTTTTAGTTTCTACGCTAATAAGATTATTACCACAGGTGAGGGTGGCATGATAACTACAAATAACCAAGAGTTTTTTAAAAAAGCTTCTAACATCCGAGACCATGCTTTTTCAATCGAACGCCATTTTTGGCACCGATATGTCGGTTATAATTACCGGATGACTAATATTCAAGCGGCGGTGGGCTTGGCTCAAGTCGAAAATTTTGATTATCTGGTTAATCGCAGAATCAAGAATGCTGAACTATATTCTTCTCTACTGAAAGACTGTGAAGGCTTGATTCTTCCGCCTATGACAGCAGGAATAAAGAACGTATTCTGGATGTATTCCATTATGTTGGAAGATGCATTTGGAATTAGCCGCGATGAGTTACGTCAACGTCTCGCCAAAAGAGGTATTGAAACCCGAACATTTTTTATACCAATTCATCTTCAACCGATTTACCATGCCGATTTTAAGGAGGAAGAGTTTCCCGTGGCGGAAGACCTTTGTCGACGTGGTCTTTATTTGCCTTCCGCTAGTGGCTTGACAGAGAGAGAAATTAATTTTATCGCCGAATCGATTAAAGACTGTCGGAACTGAGAAAGAGTATTTAATTTATGGACGATGTAAAGAGAGTCAAAATAAAACAACTTCTTGTTGGCGAAGGTGCGTTGGGAGATATTCGGGTCGATGGTTGGGTGAGAACTCGGCGTGATTCGAAAGGTGGTTTTTCATTTATTGAAGTCAACGATGGTTCATGTCTAAAGAATATTCAGATTATTCTCGACCATTCTTTGATTGACTCCGAACTTTTATGTCAGATTACAACCGGAAGTTGTATTTCAGTGATGGGAAAAATTGTCGTATCTCCGGCAAAAGGACAAACTTATGAAATTCAAGCGATAAAAACTAAACTCCATGGAACGGCGGATGCGGAGAGATATCCTTTACAGAAAAAAAGACATTCCTTTGAGTTCTTGCGGGAAATAGCTCATCTAAGACCTAGGACGAACACCATGGGTGCGGTTATGAGGATACGCAACCGATTAGCTTATGGCGTCCATAATTTTTTTCAGAATCGCGGATTCATCTATCTTCACACGCCAATTATCACCACTAGCGATTGTGAAGGTGCTGGCGATATGTTCCAGGTTACAACACTCGACATGCTTAAGCCTTCGGTAATTGAAGGCAAAGTTGATTATACGAAAGACTTTTTCGGACAGGAGGCTCGTTTAACTGTCAGTGGTCAGTTGGAGGCAGAAATATTTGCTATGGCATTTAGCGATGTTTACACTTTTGGTCCAACTTTTCGCGCCGAAAACTCCAACACTAGCCGACACCTTGCGGAATTCTGGATGATTGAACCTGAAATGGCTTTTTATGACCTCGACGACAATATAGGTCTAGCCGAATCCTTCATCAAATATTTGTTGAAAGAGGTTTTAGAAAACTGTGCTGAAGATATGATATTTCTTAATCAATGGATCGACAAAACTCTAATTGATCGATTGAGCGACGTCGTTAAAAATAATTTTGAGAAAATTAATTATGATGATGCGATCCATATTCTAAAAAAATCGAATGCTAAATTCGATTATCCTGTGGAATGGGGGTTTAACTTGCAGGCGGAGCACGAAAGGTATCTCACTGAAAAAGAGTTCAAAAAACCAGTCGTCGTTTATGATTATCCTTCAAAGATCAAGCCTTTTTATATGAAGGTAAACGAAGGAGAAAAAACGGTAAGGGCTATGGATATTTTAGTTCCCAGACTAGGTGAAATAATTGGTGGTAGCCAACGCGAGGACGATCATGAAATATTGTCGAAAAGAATCGAAAGACAAGGCCTTGATAAGAAAGATTATTGGTGGTATCTGGACTTAAGGTTATTTGGAACCGCTCCTCACTCCGGTTTTGGATTGGGTTTTGAGCGTTTAGTGCAATTTACTACTGGTATGGAAAATATTCGAGATGTTATTCCTTTTCCACGGACGCCAAAACAATCTGGTTTTTAAAAAAGTTACTGAGAAATACAACTCAACTATTCCTTAGATATTGATTTTAGATAAAAGTAGATGCGTTTTGTTGGCTTAATCTATTTAGGAGTTAGAAGTACGGCTGCCTCAATATGTTGGGTCTGAGGAAACATGTCGATCATTCGCAGGTCGCGCATGCAATATCCCATTATTTTTAGACGATTCAGGTCGCGTGCAAGGGTGGCCGGGTTGCAGGACACGTAGACCATGAGTTTAGGTTTTAGATTGGTTGCACTTTCGAGAAGTTCTTCGGAGCAACCTTTACGAGGCGGGTCGAAAATGATGATGGTTGGCTTTTCTTTTTTTTTCCATTGATTCAAGTGTCTTTCTGCCGTCCCGACGAGAAAACTGCATGAAGATATATTATTCATTTCTGCGCTTTTGATCGCATCGCTCACAGACCTCTGTACTTCATCCACGCCGATAACCTGTCGTCCATTTCGCGCCAGCCAAAGTGCAATTCCCCCAACCCCACAATGAGCATCTACTGCAAGACCTGGAGTTGAATCAGTCCATTCACGAATTAGATTATAAAGTTTTATGGTTTGTTCTGGGTTGACCTGAAAGAATGAGGGCAGAGAGAGTTGGTATTTGAGGTCGCCCAATTGATCGGTCATCGCGTCACGACCCCAAATAGTTCGATTATGATTTCCAAGAATAACATTTGTTTTTTCCTCGTTGATATTCTGAATTATTCCCGCTAAATTGGTGCCGGTTTTAGAAATTTTATCTGCAAGATGTTCGACGAATTTCTTCGAAAACTTTCCTTTAGTTGAAACGAGTCCTAATAAAGTTTCTCCAGTCGATGGTGATTGCCGGATCACAATTCCCCGCAGAAAACCTTTGTGACGAGTTTCATCGTAGATAGTCACTTTAAAAATCTTGATTAGGACTCGGACAACTTCTTTCACCGCATTAATTGGTGGCATAAGTGTGTCACAGAGGTTCGAATCCACCACCTCGTGAGCACCTTGTTTATAAAATCCTATATGAGTTTCTTTTTGATGAGACTGAATAGCGAAACTAGCTTTATTGCGATAAAAATAAGGAGAATCCGCGGTTATTGCTTGAATTTGAAAGGAGAGTTTTATGTTGCCGAGCCGTTTTAATGTATCGCTCAGTGTCTCTAACTTGAACTCCACTTGTCTGTCGTAAGGAAGGTCTTGTAGTTTGCATCCGCCGCAATCTGGATGAACAGGGCAGGTTGGTTTGATTCGTTGATTCGATGCCATCAGCCTTTCTTCAATGCGTGCTACACCAAAGCGGGGTGTCGTTTTGATTATTTCTCCTACAATGCAGTCTCCCGGTATGGTAGTAGGAACAAATATCGTATAGCCTTCATATCTGCAAAGGCCGTCACCGCTGGAGGCCAGGGTTTCTATTTTTAATTTCAGACGGTTGCCTATAGAGACAGGTATTTTATAATTGGGTTTTGTCATGGGGAAATATTTTAACCGAGAATGCAAATTTTCCAAGTCTTCAATTGCCAATTATTTAAGAAAATGTAAAATCAGAGTCATGAAAGATGCCATGTGCGTTATAGGTGCTCTTAAGGAAGAGATTTTTGGGATAAAAGCCCAGATGGATATTCATGAAACCGTTTCTGCGGGATTGGGTAGGGCTTATTACGGAAGATGGTTTCATCACCCTGTTATTTTGGTTCGGTCTGGCGTGGGAAGAAAACTGGCCAAGAGGGCTTTGGAGGAAGTCGTTAGCAGGTTCTCAATTTCAGAAATTGTTTCTATTGGATTTGCTGGGGGGTTGGATCCGAAATTAGAAACTGGAGACTTGATCATAGCTGATTCTGTGCGAGAAACGCATAGTGAAACTGGAATACCATCGTCTGAAAGCCTTTTGCCTTTGGATAGCCATTTGTTGGGCCAAGCACTAAGGTTAAGTTTTCGAGATAAATTGACTATAAAGAGTGGTGGTTTGGTTACCGTGGATACTCCAGCTTGTTCTCGGGAGGAGAAACAGAAGCTATATAGGTGCTATTCGGCCATTGCAGTGGATATGGAAACGTCCTCTCTTCTTCGGCTTGCTATTTCCAAGAAAATTCCTTTCTTGTCAGTTCGGTCCATTTCAGACTCAGCGGATCAGGAGTTAGTGGACTTTTCACATTGTTTTAATGAAGAGGGCGAGATTTCTAGGTTTAAAGCAGGTTGGCATGTTTTGACTAATCCTAGCCTTTTGCCGAAAGCAGAAACGCTTCGCCAAGCATCTCGATTCGCTGCCAAAAATTTGACATGCTACCTTAAAAAATGGGTCAGTCACTCCCATTAACTTCTTTATCTTAGACTAACTAGGCAAACCTTAACAAGTTTAGCGAAAATTTCTCCGAATAAGGGAGCTAATCGCTCGAAAGAGTGTGCGTGTCATTCTATTATCTCATTAATTTTATTGGGATTAAGTATTCTTTTTTAATATAGCATGTTTTTGGCATAAGAATTGCTATATTTAAATTGAAGATTCGGACTGGCACACCTCCTTACCCGGATGAAGGGTTCACTTTACCAGGGGTTGAATCCCATCCGGGCGTGCCTATCCAAAAAGCATGACTATTAGAAAGGTGGAAACAATTAATTTTTCCATTCAGCGGCTTATACTAAAGACCTCGTGCAACTTGCTTCCTCCTCCTCCCGGATTGGCTCCACCCGTTAACAGGTGTATATTATTTTTATAGACCGCTGAGCCTAGCCCGTGAAGTCCCTTACTCATTGGTTCCATGGTTTCCCAAGTGTTTGTAGTCGGGTCATAAGCTTCGTTTTCAATGAATGTTTTCTTTTCTGATTCACCGCCAATAACAAAAACTCTTCCTTTAAAAGTTTGTGTTGTAATACCGCTACGGGCTGTCGGTAAATCCGACTTACGACTCCATTTTTTTGTTTTTGTGTTATAAGCTTCGTTATGGCTCAAATTATGTTTGTAATCTACGTCGATTCGACCACCTATGACGTATATAATTCCATTCATTTCTGCTATGCCAAGGTGATCTCGTGGAGTTGGGAGGGGAGACAATGTTTTCCATGAATTGGTAGCCGGATCGTATAATTCGTGAGCACTAGTATTGACCAACCTGAAAAAAGGTTTGTTAGCACCACCGATTAGATGGATTTTGCTATTGACTACCACAGAAGCTAAGGCACCTCGTGGAGTTGGCATGGGTCTCTTTTTGGTCCATTTATCCTGAGTTAGATCGTATTCGAAAGTATGTGCCACTGGGGTCCAAAAACCAGTCTTAAAACCCCCTATTGCATATATTTTTTCATTCACAGTTGACGCTGTCAAGTGATGGAGAGGATAAGGTAGTGAGGCACGCTTACTCCATTTTCCTGTTGAAAGGTTTAGCATTTCGACTTTGCCAGAAATTCCTTTTGGAGTGAAGCCACCAATAACAAAAATTTTATCTTTAACAATGGTTACGGAGGCTTCCGTTCTAGCTGTTGGCGCAGGCGGCATCGATTTCCATAAACCATTGGCTTCCGAAATACCAATGGGAACCCATAGGATAAAATGAGTTAATAGTGCCACAACTTTCGTTGGAATATTTTTGATTGTTTTTTTATTCATCATAGGAATACCTTAATGTTAGAAAATAAATCAAGGGGGATGAGTTTGAAAAATTACATTACATATAATTTAGAGTTTCATTTCATCGATTAAGAATTGGGCGATTTTGCTCCCCGCATAGGCATTACCTTCCGATGTCATGTGGCAATGGTCATAATAAATATTTTTTTGATCATCTTTATATTTATCTCTTAATGAAGGTAATAGGTCAAAGTGAGGAATCTTTAGTTCTCTCATTAATTTATTGAAATGCTCTTGCGGAACGTTGTTTTCGTAGTTTGCTGATACTTGAAATACCGTAGGAAATAAAATCACTCCTAGTTTAAAATTTTTTTCCCTACTTAATTTTTGAAAAATTTTCATTAAGACTTTGATGTCTTTCCAAAATGAAACGGTCCATGAATATCCCCAATCATTAAAGGCCGAATAAATTATTTTATTCAAGGAGCTTGGGTTTTCCCTCCAGTCTCCACTAGAAAAAGTATTTTCAGCCTGAAATTTTGTAAGTTCTTTATGGAAATTTTTTGAGGAATTTTCGAATAAAACTTTTTTCGATAATTTGATTTTTCTCAATTTGTCGATTCTTTGGACGGCGAATCCGATTAAGCGGGACCAGGAAAGAAAACTAGGAAGCCTGGTCAGCTTTAGAGAGGCGGAACGGTGAACATCGTTTAAATAAAGGCCGATCAAAACCATGTCAGGTTCCACGTGTCGGTTGGTTTCAATTAAAAGAGCCAATTCATCCCCTAATCCTATAGATCCCACCCCGGCGTTTATAGCTTGAATTCTCTTCCCTTTTGCCTCGTCCTTTGTGGCACCAGGTTGATTTAGTTTCTTTTCGATCGTCGCAGGATAAGTTTGGTCCGCAGCGACGTAATCGGCTAATGTGATACTATCGCCAAGAATAAGAATCCTAAAATCCTTTTCTTTTTTTTTGTCCAACTTTTTATATCGGAAACCGAGGGAATTGGTTTTAACCGTTATATTCAAATTACTAACGTAATGATGATTTATTTTCACGGTGTGATTTTTTTTTAAACGGTTTCCTGCAGGTGTTTTGCGATAAATACTATTGTCTGCTGTTTTGTAAAACGAAAAAAATGGATTGTCAGGTTTTACGACTATATTTTGAGTGGAAACTGAAAAAGTTTGTGCTGGAGGTAAGACGAGATGTGCTACTAGTTCAATCGTAAAAATAAATAGGGCGAGCGAAGCACTTGAAAAAACTAAGAATTTAAAATATTTTTTCATTTATGATATCTAATTGTTCTGGGGTTGAAAGAACAATCCACTTTTTAATTTGCCGCGAATTGTTCAAGATGGTTTTTTTATATTGGCATTGTAAATCATGAAAAGAGACACTCCATCAAAAGATATGCTATGAGTGGGATTTCCGAGTTCATATAATTCCCAGATGGATTCGGAGAAAGAACCTTCTCTAGGGATCAAAAGCCAAAAATCAGCATTATCCACCGACGCGAAATTTAGGTCATTTCTTAATAATCCATGGTTTTTCAAAAATAATAAATGTCGGTAAGGAATGTTGATAGATCCGATACGCGCTTTTTTGGGTAAGGAGTTTATTTTCTTCAATGCTTTTGGGGTCATAGTGTCAAGGTAATAGGTGGTTTCAAACCCCAGTTTATGCCCTCCCGAGACGCCGCCAGCTAACATGTTGAATGATTCTAAGTAAAATGGATGGACGCGAACTAGATAAAAAGTTGAGGGTGCTAGTAAAAGTACCGCCGTGATTATCGATAAATTTTTTGGGTTGAAAAATTTCAGATCTGAGTTCTGAATTCTATCTGAGATGGCTTTAGATACGCTATTAAACCCTAAGCCAGCGAAACATGCAAGAAACGGAAAAACCGACAGAAACAACCTTACTCCATCGTGATTGGGAGTGAATGGAAGTGTCAGAATTGCATAAAAGAAGACCAACTGCCAAACAAGCAGAGACCACCAACCAGGCTTAAAAAGAAAACGGATTTGACCGCTTAATCCGAGCAGAGCCAATATTAGAATTTGAACTGGGATTGTTGCTGCAGTCAACACAAACGAATGATGCCAAGGTAAATCAAATACGTAGGTTTGCCCAAGATAATGTGTGGGGAACGCTGCGTACTCATTTCTAGTTAGGAAAAGCAAAATGAAATTATGGTAAAACCGGGAGAGCGTATTTGTCCAGAAGGTTGGATTTAAAGCTAGAAAAATAAAAGGAGTAAGGGTTAGTGAGGGAATTAAATTATTTAAGGCCCTTTTGTCTTTGGTTGTAATAGAATAAATACCCAAGGCCAAAGGAATCATAAAACCGGTGAATTTAATAGATAAGGCAAGGCCTAAAACAAGTCCAAAGCCCCAAGCCCACCATTTGCTGTAAAGTCCTTTATAAAAAGAAACTACGGAAAAATACCAGAAAGACATCATGGGAAAATCGGTTGTCGATAGGTGGGCGTGACCAAAAACTCTAGGCATCAATGCTAAAGCACATGCTGAAAAAAAACCGGCGATGAAATTGATTCTGGTGGATAAGGTAATGAAAATAGTTGTGGTTAAAATAGACAACAAAATGGCCGAAGAATAGCGAAATGACCAAAGATCCCCCGCTATTTCGTGAAACACTATCCATGTAATAGCCGATAACCAACGTGCCAGGGGAGGGTGGTCATTTGGGTGCAGTCTCGCTTGTGTTTCGCGAGTGGATGGTGGCCAATATCGGTTTAATCTTTTTTTATCAAAAAGGGCCGAAAAGTTTCCCTTTTTTAGTTCAGTGGTAATTTCTTTAGTCCACATTAAAGCTAAACGACTCCCTGTAAAATAAACGAATGGTTCGTCCCAGGTTATACCAACGTCAGGAATACCTTCAGTGACTGAAAAAAAGGAAATAAGGAATAATATTAGAGAAGCGATAAACTTTTTGTGTTTGGTTTCAAGGGGCATTGTTGGTAAGGCAGTCGAGGTAATCGGGTTAATATCTTATGACTCCCTTTTTAATCGAAGGGCGTCTAGTTCCCTGACCTCCTTCAGAATTTCCGGAAGGTCGTCAAGTTTAACCATATTAGGTCCGTCCGAGGGTGCGTTCTCTGGGTCTTCATGAACCTCCATAAAAAGAGCGTCACAACCGACGGCCATCGCCCCTCGAGTCAAATGCGGAACCATTTTCCGTTGTCCACTTGAACTGTCTCCTTTTCCTCCCGGCTGTTGGACACTATGAGTTGCGTCGAAAACTACGGGATAACCTATTTCACGCATGATGACCAAGGAGGTCATATCAGCTACAAGATTGTTGTAACCAAAGGAAACACCTCTTTCCGAAAATAAAATATTGTAGTTGCCCTCGGATTCAATTTTAGGTGCGACGTTCCTCATATCCCAAGGGGCCATGAATTGACCCTTTTTAACGTTGATAGGTTTTCCTGTTTTGGCCGCTGCGATCAAGAGGTTAGTTTGTCTACATAAAAAAGCAGGAATTTGTAAGATGTTTAAAACTTGGCTTGCGGGTTCGATTTGGTCTTCAGCATGAATGTCTGAAAGAATTGGAAGGTTAAAGCTTTGCTTTACAGTTTCAAGAATTTTTAAGCCTTCCTGTAGTCCGGGGCCTCGGTATTTATTGATTGAAGAACGGTTCGCCTTGTCATAAGAGGATTTGTAAATAAGTGGTACTTTTATGTCCTGTGAGATTTTCTTTAGATGTTCGGCTATTTTTAACGCATGAGATTCAGATTGGATTACGCAAGGCCCGGCAATCAATACAATGGGATTACCTCCACCTATGCTAATTTCTCCAACTTTTACTTTTTTTGTGGGCTTAAAATTTGTCGTCATGTTGCGTAAATAGTTGGTGTTATTTTGAAACGATTGACTTTAAAGCGAACGGTTAGTTCATAGATGTCATGTCAGCGATTTTGTAAGGTACAGGGTGAGGTGACTCTGCCCTCCGCGGCAAGGTGTTGGGGGATAGAATTTCATGGATAATTTCACGTACTTTCTCTTGAGTGGCTGCTTTGTAAATGGAGGTGAATCCCGTTTCTTGAAATTCCGTTGAGTTGACTTCTGGAACTTCTTTGGTCAGATATAATATGAAACTTACCTTTTTAAATTTACGTTTGATGTTTTG
>TARA_B100000686_G_C16805430_1_pt1 | contig 13653 bp, 12 predicted proteins | sample TARA_B100000686 | Tara Oceans TARA_B100000686 (sample SAMEA2622733) | marine metagenome | biome: marine biome (ENVO:00000447); feature: marine epipelagic mixed layer (ENVO:xxxxxxxxx); material: "saline water (ENVO:00002010), including plankton (ENVO:xxxxxxxx)" | depth 150 m
ACAAAAAACCGTCTATGCTTCTAAATGAAAGCTGCCCATGTAAAATTAAATTATCTACTAAAATTTTCCATTCATTTTCTAAGCTGATGTCACCAAAGATTAAAATTGCGGGAATTCTTGTTAAAACAGATAAAGAAATAAGCAAAATTAATATTAGAGTTTCTTTGTTTTTAAAATATTGATAATTAATTAAATACATTTTATGAGTAAATAATTCTTGTAAATATAATGAATAATACAAAAAATATTATAAATCAAAAAATTAATACAATTAAAGCAACTCAATTGTTGTTTTATAGTTTTCCTGTATCATTTATAATTGGCAACCTAATTGTTACGCTAAATTTATTAATCTTTATAGCAATCTCTCTATTTTTAATCAAAAAAGAGAAGCTTAATTTTAGGTTTAGTAGTTCAAATTGGTTTTTGATTGCTTTTTTTTCTTACCTATTTATTTCCACCTTAATACAATTTCAAGTAGACGGGCCGTTGCAAAACAGAGCTCAGCATTGGTCTTTTGAAGAAAATCCTATTTTTAAATCTTTAATGCTTTTTAGATTTGTAATTTTATTATTTCTAATAGATACACTCTTTTTTAATAAAATATTAAATTTAAAAAAATTTTTCCTGTCTTCTTTAATTTGTACTAGTTTTGTAAGTCTGGATATAATATTTCAATACATAGTTGGCTTTGATATATTTGGCTACAAAAGCCTAGGGGACAGAAATTCAGGCCCGTTTAATGATGAATGGATAGCTGGATCTTATTTATACAAATTTTCTTTTTTCTCTTTTTTTTATATTTACCAATTAAACAAAATTAATAATAAAAATAAATTATTTTTAATTTTAGTTATAGCCATACATACCTCTGCGATTTTTTTAGCTGGCAACAGAATGCCATTGTTATTGTATTTTTTAACTATCTTTATAATAGTTTTATTTGTAAAAGATTTAAGAACAATAGCAGTTGCTGGAGTATTAGCTTTTTTATCAATTTTTATTGCATTAGAAAAGTTAGAAATAGGTAAAGATTATGAATACAAATTAACTGATACATATACATACCTATATAAAGAAGTTAATTTTTTAGGAAAAAAATTAATAAATAAAAAATCTAAAACAAAAATTGACGAAGATACTCAAGATCCTTTTGATAGTATAAAAAAAGATAGTGCAAATAAATTGCTATTCAGAACAGGTCATCGAGCAATATATCTGACTTCCATTGATCTTTGGAAAGAAAAACCTTGGATAGGATATGGTCTTAAATCATTTAGAATAATGTGTTACCAAGTTATCGCTAAAGATTATGGTCGCGTTTTTAAACCCGAAGTAGAAATGGAATTCAAGAATGTAGATCGGATGTGTTCTAATCATTCGCATAATTACTATTTAGAACTGTTGGTTGAAACTGGCTTAATAGGAGCCGCGTTAATGATTTTTTATTTTTTAATTTTATTAAAAAAAATTTATTCTTTTTTAAGAAAAAATTTCATTGCAAATGATTCTAGTAATTATTTACTAATCCCAATAATGATTATCTTTTTTGTTGAGATTTGGCCTCTAAGATCTACTGGTAGTTTTTTTACTACAGGTAATGCTACATTTTTTTGGTTAATCGTAGGAATGTTAATGAACATGCAATCAAAAAAAAATAATATTTTATCTTAAAATTTCACTCATTTTATTAATAAAGTCCTGTTTGGTCGGTAATAAGTTTTTTTTCATTTCAGATTGAATAATGGAGTAATTTTTCATTATATGGTTAATCACTTCTGCTAATGAATCCGTGTTTCTTTTCGAAATAAATATTCCTAATTTATTGTTAATAACATGTTTTATTTCTTCGAATATTATTACTGGTCTCATTCTGGCTAGCGATTCATCAATAACTTTTGGATGAGCTTCGGTAAACGAAGGTAATATTAAAATATTATGCTCATCATAAATTTTTTTTAAATCTACGCTATTAAATCCATAACCTCGAAAGTCAATTTCTTTATTAGGGAGTACTTTTAAATTTCCAGAATCACCAACTACGGTTAGGCTTGCATTATTTTTTAAATTTTCATAAATATTAAATAATGAAAAAACTCCTTTTTCAACTTTAATTCTCCCGATATATAAGAGTCTAGGTTTATCAAGAATAGGAACAGTTGTATTACTTAACCAGCTATTATCAATTTCTGAAGGAAAAACTAAATCACTTTTCTTTTTTTTGGCTAATCTTTCTTGGCAAAGAATTATTTTTGAGCCAGAAGTTACGCAAATATACATTAGATGGTAAATTAATGGCCCAATAAATCCTAATATTGCTTTATATTCTTCGTATCCATTGCTTCTTAAATAAACAAAAATTTTTTTTCTTAGTAAAAATAAAATAAGGTAAGAAAAAAAGGTATAAGGAGTAATGGAAATTAGTAGATAATCTGTATGCTTATTTTTAAAAGTTTTTAAAACACTTGTTAAAAAAGCCAAAATATTAGATTTTGTTTCAATTTTTTTTATATTAATTAAGTGAGATTTCTTATCATTAGATTTTCTCCCAATAAATAATATTTCGAAAGTATCACTAAGTCCCTCTGGTATTGTTTTCATATCCAGATTATCACAAAAAAATTTGTTTCCTATTTGCGAAACCTTTTCGTTATTAATTATAATTAAATTTTTTTTTTGACTCATGAATTAAGAAACATAATGCTATTAAATTATGACCTAATTTGGTAAATACTCTCTTTTACCAATTATTAAGTCAACTATAGTTAAAAGCCATATCTGGTGAGTATTTTCGACAAAGTTGTATGCTTTGCTATTAATCCAAAAATTAATATCGCCGAGTTTAGATAATGAATTATTTTTATCATGACCGGTAAATGTAATTATTTTAGAAATTTTTTTGTTTCTTGCTGCTTTGCAGGCATTAAGCATATTTTCAGATTTTCCGCTTGAAGAAATTAAAATTAAAACATCTTGTTCATCTGCATAAAAATCAATCGCCTTTTCAACCCATCTCTTGTATCCATAGTCATTAGCAAAACAAGTAATTAGGTCTGCTTCGTTAAAGTTAACACATCTAATGTTTGCATTTTTTGTTAAATCTACACTTACATGACTAGCAATAGCTGCGCTTCCTCCATTTCCAAAAATCATTATTTTCTTACCATTTTTATTAGCTTCCACTAATGTATCTTTGGCAGCAATAATCTTATTTATAATATCGTCATCAGGTTTTAATATACTTGCAAAGTCTTTTAGATATTTACCAACGAAATCTTTATCTGACATATATTTATTTTAATTCTCCTTTTCCTCTCATAGCCTTTCTAATTTTTGTAGCAGAAATTTTATGAATCTCTTCGCTCAAAACAATTTCCTCTATTTTATAGCCAACTCCTCTACCATAACAAATATTCGTTACATTAGGAACTAAGATTACTTTAAATCTATTTTTATATTTTGATTGTAACTTCTCTGTGATTCTAGATTTTACAGTTTCAAAATCAAAAGGATTATCATCCACGCCCTTAACATCTCTAACTTGAATGCATACTTGGCCAGTTTTTTTTACAATTTCTTCAAAAAGTGCGTAGTGGCCATCATGGAATGGTTGCCATCTACCAAGCATTTGCGCTGTTGGTTTTTTATTGTCCCACTTATATTCAACTATTTGATCTGAAATTTGTAATGCGTAAAGTTCAGCATTTTTGTTTGTAACATGAAAATCATATTTTTCTGGCTTAACAAACATTTCATTTGTATCTTCAAATTTACCTTTTTTAATTGTATCAACCCAAACTATATAATCTGGATTAAATAATTTTCTAGCCTCTGGTGTTGGACAAATAAAATCTGCTACCACGTGATGACCTTTTTGTTTATATTTGTCAGCAAAGTTTGCCATTCTTTTTGCCTGTCTTTTTCTGCCTTCTGTTGAAAAATCCCAGTCATCTGCTTCCTTTCTAACTTTGTCTGCACTCAGCCATTTTGCCTTTATCAAAGGAACCAATTTTGAAGCTAGCGTAGTTTTGCCAGCATCTGGCAAACCCATAATCAAAATTTTCATAAAATTCATAACTTACAATTGTATATAGTCTTCAACACAATCATAAATCCTTTTTTTTTTAATATCAATTTTTAATATTTTTTTTAATTTCGTTATATCAGAACATATAGTTTCAGTTTCATTGCTATTAGTAACATTAAATGAAATTTTAAACTTTTTCTTTATTGCATTTTCAAATTCTTTAATTATTTGTAGAACAGAATATTTAACACCAGATCCACAATTCAAAATAATATTTTTTCTGTTATTGCTTATATATAAGAGTGTTTTTTTGTGTATATTACACAAATCTTGAATATGAATAAAATCTCTTTCTGGTGTTCCATCGCTAGTTTTGTGTCTTCTGCCATTTACATTAATTTGATATTTTTTTTTCCTAATATTTTCACTAATAATATCAAGTAAATTTTTTGTATTTTTGACTGATTTGAAGTTTAAAAGAGATCCAACAACATTAAAATACCTTAAAATTGCATACTGTATATTTTTTTCTTTACATTTATTATGAACAATATTTTCACAAGTATGTTTTGACAAGCCATAATAATTTGCAGGATAACAAATTTTTTCTTCAGAAATTTTTTCTTTACTAACTTTTCCATAAACCGCCGCGGAAGAAGCAAAAATTAATTTGGTAGTATTTTTTAAAAAACCATAGTTTATTAAATTTTTTGTTGATATTATATTGTTGTTAAAACATTTAAGAACATTTTTATTAAATTCTTCAACGCCAGAGTAAGCAGCTAAATGTATAATTACGTCAAAATTTTTTTTCTTAAAAAAATTCTTAACTTGTCTTTCTTTTGTAAGATCTACTTTATAAAATTTAATATATTTTTTTATTTTATTATTAATGGGTTTTGACGTCAAAAAATTGTCTACAACAGTTATTCTATAATTTTCCCTTAAAAAAAAAATAATTAAGTTTAGCCCTATGTAACCAGCTCCTCCTGTAATTAAGATTCTCTTGCTATTCTGTCTCATAGATAACTTTAAAGATTTGAAAAAGTATTTTTTTTAATTTATTAATTAAATAAATGTCATTTTATAAAAAAAAACAACCTTAAATTAAAGATAAATGAACTTAAAACTCAAAAAACAATTAATTACATTATCTTTTGCTATATGCTCCTTTTTGCTAGCTGCTGCCTTTTTAGGTTTTGAAAATTTAAAATTTAACGAAATTAATTGGCTTTTAGGAACTAGTGATATAAGCAATGCACAAAATGGCTGGACTTTTTTTAAAAATGATAAATGGCATTTTCCTTTAGGTAAAAATCCAAACTATGGTCTAGACATAAGCACTTCTATAATTTTTTCAGACTCAATACCTCTTCTAGCATTTATATTTAAATTATTTAAAAATTTATTAAGTGATAATTTTCAGTATTTCTCATTTTGGATATTTTTGTGCTTTTTTCTTCAATTTTATTTGTCATATATTATAATCTACAAGCTCACAAATAGTATTTATTATTCCTTAATCTCGAGTATTTTTTTTATTATATCTCCAATTTTTATTTATAGATTAGGGATACAAATGTCTCTTGGTGGACATTGGCTAATTTTACTAGCTTTTTACATAAATTTTTTCATTGAGGAAAATAGGAAACTAAAATTTTGGATTTTTCTATTAATTCTTTCAATATTGATACATCTTTATTTTACTGCCATGCTATTTGTGATTTATATATCTTTCCTTTTAGAATCTTTTTTAATTACAAAAAAAATCAAAAAATTTATTTTTGATTTATTTTTTCCATTAATAATAGTTCTATTTTTCATGCTAATCTTTGGATACTTTGAAACATCAGTTGTATCTACTGTGGGAAGAGGGTATGGAGCCCTAGGTTTAGATCTGCTCGGTATATTTGATCCACAAGTTGATGCGAGCAATTCAAACTGGTCTTTGTTTTTAAATAATATTAGCGGAACAAGCTTAGAGGGATTTAGTTATTTTGGATTAGGAATATATATTTTACTTTTTTCTGCATTTTCACTTTATATATTTAATCTTTATAAAAAAAAAGTTGAATTAAAAAAAACCTTTTCTAACCATATAGGGTATCTTTTAATAATAGTTTTTCTTTCTCTTTGGGCAATCACGACAAATATTCATTTAGAAGGAAAGCAAATTTTTAGTTTACCACTCCACAATTATATTTTTGGTATGTTAAGTATATTTGCTGCCACAGGTCGTTTTATTTGGCCAGTTTATTACTTACTTATAATTTTATCACTTTTTTATATTAGCAAAAATTTAAATAAAAAATTTGCATCAATAGTTCTAACAATAATTTTATCAATTCAAATAGCTGACTCTATTCCTGGCTTGACTAGTTATTTTGTTGAAAAAAAACATACTAGTAAACCAAAACTGCTTTCTGATGAGATATGGAGTAAAATTCCCAATGAATATGAAAAATTTAGGACAACCTATCTTTTTAATAATTATGGTCCAATATTTTTGAAATTGAATCACTTCCTTGGATCTAGCAAAATAAAAAAAACAGATATAGTTTTAGTTGCTGGTATGGATAGATCTAAGGCTGCTTTAGCAAGATATAATTTTAATAAGTCTATTTTAAATAAAACCTTACCTAACGACACGGCTTATGTAATTGATAATTTGGGACATTTGAAGCAGATGAAGTTTTTTTTAAAAAATACTGAAGTCGGATTTTTTTATAGAGATCAAGTATGGTTAGCTCTACCTAATAAAAAAAATGAAATGTTAGCTAAAGACAGAAAAAACCTTTCCAAAATTAAATTTTCTGAAATAAATATAAATGAAGTTTATAAATTTAATTTTAAAGAAAGAGAAGAATTGTTAGGGGTTGGATGGTCACATAATAATGAAAGTGAGGGGGGTGTTTGGTCCGAGGGAGATATTTCTTTCATATTGTTTAGAATAAAAGATACAAAAAAGAAAGAATTAAAGTTAGAATTAAACATTAAGCCTTACAATAGTAATAAAGATAAAAACTTTGATGTAAAAATATTCCTTAATAATAATTTAAAAAAGGAAGTAAAACTTATTAATTTAAAAGAAAATGAAAGAATAATTATTGACTTAGAAAATGATGATATAAAAGATGAGAATGTTATAATGTTTAAATTCAATAACTTAATATCGCCACTAGAGATATTTGAAAGCCCAGATGCAAGAAAACTAGGGATTCTGCTAAAATCTATGAAATTTAAAATAGAATAAAATGAAATCTGTATCCATAATAATACCTTGTTATAACTGTGAAAATTCTATCTTAAACGATATAAAAAAAATTTTAAAAAAAATAAAAAAAACTAGACTTGGGTTTGAAATTATACTCATTAACGATGGAAGTGAAGACTCGACGATAGACAAACTTAGGTTATCTCTTAGATTTAGCAAAAAAATTAAAATTATAAATTTTTCAGAAAATAAAGGAAAATCTTTCGTAATCAGAAAAGCTATTACCAAATCAAAATACAATCACATTATAATGATCGATAACAATTTACCTTACTTTGAAGTTTTTAATACAATAATAAAAAAACTAAAAAAAAATTATGATTTAGTATTAGTAAATAGAAGAAATAAAAAAAGTTCATTTAAAAAAAAATCATTTTCTATTTACCAAGTTCTAAGATTTTTAATAGGATATACCATAAGCCTAATAATTAAATACAGCCTAAAATTAGATATCGATGGTTGTGATACTCAAGCAGGTCTAAAGGGTTTTAAAAAAATAAAAAATTTTAAGAATATAAACTTTATTTCTAAAATATTTTTTTATGATTTAGAACTTATTTTTGCTTATTATAAATTGGATAAAAAAATTTTTTCTGTCCCGGTTAAATATGAAATCCCTAACAAATCATCAATAAAGATATTTTCTATAGGAAGAAATTTAGCAATTATGCATGAATTATTTTCTGTTATATTAAATTTAAAAAGAATTTATTAAAAATTACTTCTTATATTTCTTTTTTAATATTTCTATAAATTACTTTTTCAATGCTTTTTCTTAAACCGAAAAAATACATAAATGTACCCATGCCATAAAAAAAGTTTGATAAGTAAATGCAGATAATTGTTAGTAGCCTAGTTGCAAACTGCTTTATATAAACACTTATCTCAAGAAAAATAAATATAGATAGTAAAATGAAAAATAAGAAAAATATTGTTAGAGATATTTTTAAAGAATTAAACAAAAAGAAGAAAATAGTACAAATTAAAAAAAAAGGAATAAAAGCTAAAAATCTTTTAGTTGCTGTATTATTTGAAGTTAAAACATTGAGTCCATAACAAAATCTTTGCATTAAGAAAAATTTAAATTCTCTATCTTCATGAAAAACAAAAATATCTTTGGAAAAATAAATTTTTAGTTTTTTAAATTTTTCGTTTAATCTATAAAATAAATCATGATCTTCACCAATATATAAATTTTCATCCATTCCTTTTACTGAGCTATATAATTTTTTACTAATAATAAAATTTGAAGAATGTAAAAATTTACAATACCTGCTTTTGCTTTTAAAATTAATAAAGTTGTAGTGTGCTGTTACAAAAAAAGAGCGTTTACAATAATATGTTATTTTTTCCCAAAAACTTTGATTTTTAAATGGAAGATTTGGCCCACCAACAACTTTTACACCTTTAGATTTTATTTCTTTTACAGCATAATTTAACCATCCCTTGCAAGGAGAAGCGTCACTATCAATAAATGCTAAAAAATCTGAATTATATTTCTTTGCTGCAAAGTTTCTTTTTTGAGACATGTTAATATTTTTTGTCACTAAAATATTTATTTTAAATTTAAATTTTTTTAGCTTAGAGGTATTTTTTTTATTATCCAAAACTATAGTAACAAAAAAATTTTTATATTTTAATTTTTGAATGCCGTCCAAACATCTTAAAAGACGTACATCTGTAGTTATCGATGGTATAATTATATTAAACTTATACATTAATATCTTTAGCGATGTAACTTACGCTATATTGTGTCATCAATTTGATTTTCGCTAATGTATATATTATATAACATAGATTAATATGTTTAGTAATAATAATTTAAAAGATCCATACATTAAATTATTTTCAGTTAATTTTTGGTTTAAATACTTTATAAGAAAATTAGCCTATAACATTCCTCCTTCGGGAATTAAAAATTTCTTATTAGAGCTTTCTGGTATCGAAATTGAAAAAAATGTATTTGTTGGGGATAGAGTAATTTTTATTGACGGTTATACTAAAAAAAAAACAATTTTCTTAAAAAATAGAAGTGTAGTCTCGCCTGGGTGTATTTTAATATCAGTGTCATGGCCTTACAGATCAGACATTGTTTTGCATAATAAGCAAGTTGCAAAAGAAGGTAATGTAGTAATTGATGAAAATGCTTGGGTGGGCGCAGGATCGGTAATTCTACCAAATGCTTTGTTGGGCAAGAGATCTATTTTGGGAGCAAACTCTACTTTGACAAAAAAAACCAAAGAAAATGAAATTTGGCACGGTTCGCCAGCAGTTTTTAAACGAAAACTCTGATAAGCTACTAAAAAAAATATAAGATAAAATAGTGATTACAAAAAAAGCAAATTTTATAAGAACCTTAAAAAATATTTATTTTGCAAAAAACGAACCAGTTAGTATCGTTCATTTTTTAACGAATAGATGTAATGCAAGATGTTCATTTTGCTTTATCGATTTTGATGACCCCAACACCTTTAAGGGAGAACTTACTTTAGAAGAAATAGAAAAATTAACAAAAAATTTAGGAAAATCTTTATTGAATGTTAATTTAACTGGCGGAGAACCCTTTGCTAGGAAGGATATAGTAGATATAGCTAAGTTATATATAAAAAATTCTACCGTTCAATCAATGTATATAACTACAAATGCAAGCCTACCTGATAGAGTAGAAAATTTCGCTAACGTAATTACTGATTTTGAAAAAGATATCGAACTTACATTTCAAATTTCTATAGATGATTTTCCAGAACAGCATAACAAAGTAAGAAAAATAGAAAATTTATTTGAGAGTTGTATTGATACTTATTTTAGACTCAAAAATCATAAAAAAAATGTAAATCCTGTAGTAAGTGTAACTGTAACGCATGAGAACTGTGATGATATAGAAAACATATTTAATCACTTGGTTTACAAGTGTAAAATTGAATCATTAAAATGTACCATTGTAAGAGATGAAGGTGTTTACAAAACTCCAAATGAAAAAAGAAAAAAAATTTTTTCTGCCTATAGTTGGCTTACTAACAAAATTGGTGAGTTAACAAAAAATGGAAAAATAAAAAATTATAATACAAAGTCCTTACAAGGAAGATTGCATAATCGAAAAGATAAAATTTCTTGGGATCTTACAAAAAAAATGTATTTGGAGCCTCGCTATATAAGTCCATGCCATGCTGCTGGCTTATTCGGAATTATAACAGCTTCAGGTTTAGTATATCCATGTGAAATTTTAGAAGATAAGATTTTAGGAGATCTTAGAAAGAATAATATGAATTTTATGAAAATTTGGAACAGTGAAGAAACTACAAAAGCCAAAAATTTTATCAAAAAAACAAATTGTCACTGCACCTACGAATGTGCTCTTACATATAACATTTTGGGTAACTGGAGATATCAACCAAATCTTGTTGGTGCCGTATTTGACTCTTATTAATTAAGATCAGAAAAATTTATTAACTTTATTCCTTTATCATCTAAATATTTTTTAAAATCAACGCTTATCAGTAATTCTTTTTCTAGTTTTCTATTACTACTTGAGTAGAAATTTTTTTTATCTTTATTATTTCCTTTTACCTCTTCAGATGGATGTATGCAGACTTCTATACTTTTATTATCATCTATTTTATCTAGATATATAGAAAACTCATCCAGTTTTATTTTACCTGAGTTTAAAACTCCAAAAAAATAATCTGTAGATAAAAATGTATTTTTGATTTTTCTATTATTAATATTTATTATTAAATGCTTTATATAATTTAGCGTTTTTAATTTATAATATATATCTTTCAAATAATTTTTTAATATAATCTTCTCATTTACAAATCTAATTTTATTAATGCCAAATTCCTTGCCTAAATCAGTTACTATTTTAAAAATCCACGGTGAATGATGTACATGCTCATGGCTGTCAAAGTGAGATAGTTTAATACCGTCTTTAATAACTTTTTGTATTTGTGATTTAAGCTCATTATATACTGCATTTTTTAAATCTCTTTTTGGCTCATAAAAACTTTTTAAAAAATAATTTTTTGCACTGATCTTGAATACATTATTTTCATCTGCGATTAAATTTGTATTATTTTTATTAATGGCCTTACCTTCTGTCAAATTGAGGTGCAAACCATAGAAGGGAATTGGAGATTTGTTTACAACATTATTAATAGCATGCTCATAAAATTCACCATTTGCAACAACTGAAGATGAGCTTACTACGCCTCTTTCAGCGCAATCCTTGACGGCTAAATTTATTTCTTCAGTTATGCCTAGATCATCACATGAAACTATTAATCTTTTCATAAAACTTAACTAATATAATTTAGGTATACATTGAATTCGTGATAGCACTTCTTCTAAGTTAAAACCTACTATCTCACTAAAATTTTTCAGTGTATCATATTTAAATTTATTGTCTTCTTGAGCTAGTCTTGCGCCTTGGTCTCTAGTTATTAATCCTTCTCTAATTTGATTTGATCTAAAATTATCGTATTCAGAAAAACCAGCAACTGTATAATAAATATAGTTGTTAAAAGCAGTTTGCCCATCACCCATTCTCCACTGGTTTTTTCCATAAGAAATATCTGATTCCCAATCATACTCATTTTTTAAAACACTCTTAATCTCTTCTTCATCCCACTTGATATAATTAAAAAAATGTAAAAAGTTTTCTTTTCTCACAAAGCTTGCCAAAAAACCATTGAAATTATCAAAAAGTGCAGAATTTATATAATTTGGATTTAGTAAAAATTGTGAAGAGTAAAATATAAACATTTTTATTTTATTTAAAACATCATAAGAGTGCATCCTTTGATTATTTTTTAATTTTTGATCTATTCCAGCAAATCCTAAAAAAAATTCTCTTTGTTCAAGTTGATGTCCAATAAAGTGGACAACGCAATTTATTTTAAGCTCTTTTGACAATATTCTCCCATAATCTATAAAACCTTTATCTCCTGCTTGAACAATTGGAACCATTCCTAGATGAGGTTTTTTTAACCAAGCCATAATATTTTTTCTAATGTATGCTCTTTTTTTTGAAATATTTGCTGATCTAATAATATGTTCTATTCCAAGCTTTCCGCATATTCTTGATTGATTAATTCTTGAAATATCAGTTGTGAGACCCCAATCATATGTATAAGCAATTGGATTCATTTTGTATTTTGTTTTTAATAAATGAAGACCATAAGAACTATCACGGCCACCACTTAAACCTACTAAACAGTCTGGCTGACCATCTTTTGATCTATGTTTATCTAATACTTTTAAAAGCTCAGCATCACCTTTAAATTCTTGTTTTTCATATGCATTACAAAAATTGCAAATTCCCTTTTCATCAAAACGAATAAAAGGATAGGTTTCTGGCAATATACACTTGTTACATTTTTTTAAATTTTTTAATTTTTTTTCGTTTTCTGAAAAATTATCAATTATTTTAAAATCATGATTTTGTAAAGATATATTACTTAAATTATTTAATGTGTTTTTATGATGGCTTAGTTTTTTAATAGACCTTTCTTTTTCATCAAAAATTATGCTCTGGTTTAACACTTTTTCAATACTATTTTTTTTATTAACTTTAAAAATTTTAAGTATTTTAGAGTTTTCTAAAAATTTGACTAAAAAATTTTTTTCAGATGAAAATAAAAAGATTTTTTTTTCTTCATCAAAAAAATAATATAAAGAACCACAATTTGATGAGATAATTATTTTTGATGAATCTAGCAATTTGAATGCGATTGAATAATTACCAATAACTTTTTTTAAATATTCTAAATAATTTTCAAAAAAATTTTTACTGTTAGCTTTTATGCTATCCAAATTTTCAAAAAATTCTAAAGAATCACTTTTTATATTGTACCCTTCCAAATTAACAGTTTTTGTAGTTTCTTCCTTTTTCGAATTTACAATTATTCCATTATGAACGCCTGTAATATATTTGGTTATAATGGGTTGATTATTTGCATATAAAAACTTAGTCCCGTTTGTTACTAATCTTGTTTGTCCAATAACACTAACATTTTTCTCATTCTTGTGTTTAATATCGTTTAAACTAGTTTCCAAAAAAGATTTATAATCCTTTCTTTTGATTGCAGTGGTTGGATCTGTATTAATTTTATAAATAAAATTTTCTTTTTTAGAAGAAATAGAAAGGCCGAAGGTGTCTGATCCTCTAATTTTATTTAGTTTCGTAAATAAATTAATATCATTTTCAACCTTTGAAAGATCGTTTGAATTTTCTTGATTAAAATATGAAAAGCCGAATATTCCACACATTTTATTATTATTTTAATTAACCTAAATTATTTTTTTTTTATAATAATCTTTTCTATACTACTTGATGCTAAAATAATAGAGAAGA
>TARA_B100000686_G_scaffold5037_1_pt1 | contig 13649 bp, 15 predicted proteins | sample TARA_B100000686 | Tara Oceans TARA_B100000686 (sample SAMEA2622733) | marine metagenome | biome: marine biome (ENVO:00000447); feature: marine epipelagic mixed layer (ENVO:xxxxxxxxx); material: "saline water (ENVO:00002010), including plankton (ENVO:xxxxxxxx)" | depth 150 m
TTGTATGATCTAATAGGCATAGATCTTATGGCAGATGTTTTAAAAAGTTTTATTAAAGAGCTTCCTACCGAAGATCCATTTCATGAAGTGGCGCTAGAAAATCCATTTATTACAAAAATGATTGAAGATGGCTATACAGGAAGAAAAGGTCGGGGCGGGTTTTACCGTATGAATAAAGAAGGTGAAAAAAGAACTCTTGAATCTGTAAATTTAAAAACTGGGGAATATTTGCCTGCAAAAAAAATAGATTTAAGAATTGATGATAAGGTAAATATTAAAAATCTCATTTCCCGAAATGATAAATACGGTGAATATGCGTGGTCAGTTTTATCTAAAATTATTTTGTATGCTTCATCATTAATTCCAGATGTTACAAGTGAACACAATAATATTGATGAGGCAATAAGATTGGGATTCAATTGGACAATGGGACCTTTTGAAATTCTAGATGCAATAAGTGTAAAATTTTTTGTTGAAAAAGATCAAAATACGAAATTAAATAAGTTTATTCGAGAAAAATATCATGGTCAAAATAAAGAATGGTATGGTGTAACACAACTGTATTTAGATGAAAATTTAAACACATTTAGAAGAATTACGAATATTATGGGTAAGGAATCAAAAGATTCTGCAAAAATTTATAATCTTGGTAATAATACTTCAATTGTAGAGTTTACAACAAAAGCAAACACATTAGATGATAATTCAATGCACATTCTATCTGAAGCCTCTAAAAATAATTTAATTATTATTAATGGAGCAATGCAATTTTCTGCTGGAGTGAATTTAAACTATGTAATGGAATATGCAAAAGATGGCAAATGGGGAGAGATTGAAAAATTTATTTTTAATTTTCAACAAACATGTAAAAATTTAAAATACTCTGAGTTTCCGGTCATTTCAGCTCCATCTGGTTTGGCTATTGGAGGGGGATTTGAAGTCGTATGTCAAAGTGATTATGTAGTCTCGCATGCCAATGTAGTTTTGGGTTTAGTTGAAACATTAGTAGGATTAATTCCGGCAGGTGGAGGCTGTAAGGAGATGTTGTGGCGTTGGATGCAATCAGAAGAGTCAAACAGTGATCCTAATTTTGCTCCTCTGAAAGTATTTGATTTAATTGGCTACGCTAAAACAGCTACCTCACCAAATGAAGCGCTACCTCATAAATTTTTATTAGAAAAGGATAAAGTTGTTATCAATAGAGATAGATTACTTTATGAATCAGAAAAATTATTAGAAGAAATTCATAAAGATTATAAGCCTCCAAAACAACCCGTATTTAAATTGCCTGGCTCAGCCGTTAGGGATAAAATGCATGAAATACTAGAAAATTTATATAAAGATACAAAAATATTAGACCATGGGCTTGAGGTTGGAAAGCAATTAGCCTTTGTATTAAGCGGAGGAAATACATCTATTGATAAAGAACTAAGTGAAGATGATCTATATGATCTAGAATTAGAAGCATTTATGAATCTTGTTCAAATGCCAAAAACTCAAGAACGCATTAAACATACTTTAGAGACAGGAAAACCATTAGTAAATTAAACACTTTTCTTGTAATAATATCAAAAATTTTATTAAGAGGAAATATTGAGCAATTTTGATCAAAATCTAGATAAGAATTCATCCAACTTTATCCCGTTGTCCCCAATAACTTTTTTGGAAAGAGTCAAAGATGTCTATCCTGATTATGAATCTGTCATTTATGGTAAAAGAACATATACATGGAAGCAGACTTATGAAAGATGCACTAGATTTGCTAGTGCGCTAGAAAAGCAAGGAATTGGAGTGAGTGATACCGTATCAATATTGGCAGCCAATACTCCTGAATTGTTTGAGGCGCACTACTCAATACCTATGACTGGAGCAGTAATTAACACTATAAATATTCGCTTAGATCCTCAAACTATTTCATATATTTTAGAACACAGTGATGCGAAACTTTTTATTGTTGATACGCAATTCTCACCGGTAATTAAAGAGGCGTTAAAGCAATTGAATAAGAAAATTCCTGTAATAGACATTGTTGATGATCAAGCTCAATTAAAAGGCGATGAAGGTGAAAGACTGGGCAGTTGGACATATGAAGAATTTTTATCCAGCGGTAATAAAAATTACGAATGGAAAAGGCCTAAAGATGAATGGCAGGCCATTTCTTTGAGTTATACTTCAGGTACAACTGGCAAACCAAAGGGAGTAGTTTATCATCATCGAGGCTCTTACTTAATGTCTATGGGAAGTGTTGTTGCTTGGAATATGCCAAATCGTTTGACTTACTTATATACCGTACCGATGTTTCATTGTAATGGATGGGGATATCCTTGGACAACTGCTTTGCTTAATGCAAAGGTTATTTGCTGCAGATATATAGTTGCTAAAGATATTTATAATTTAATTGACAAGCATAGCGTGACTCATTTTGGTGGCGCCCCTATTGTTTTAAACTTAATTGCTAATGCTAAAGAAGAGGATAAAAAAATAATAAAACATAAAGTTTATGCAATGACAGCTGGTGCTCCCCCGACAAGCGTAATTCTAGGGAAAATGGAAAAATTAGGTTTTGAAGTTACTCATGTTTATGGTTTGACAGAAACTTATGGACATATGCTCCATTGTGCCTGGAATTCATCATGGGATAGTTTATCTGATGATGAAAAATCAGAAATCAAAGCACAACAAGGAGTTCGTTATCCCAACACTGAAGAGGTCGCGGTAATGTTCCCTGAAACATATAAACATGTTCCCCTTGACGGCAAAACCATAGGAGAAATAATGATCAGAGGAAACATCGTTATGAAAGGATATTATAAAAACAAGGAAGCTAGCGATAATGCAATGAAAAACGGATGGTTTCATTCTGGTGATTTGGCCGTTATGCATCCCAATGGCTATATTCAGATAAAAGACCGATCAAAGGATATAATAATTTCTGGCGGTGAAAATATTTCTTCAGTAGAGGTTGAAAATATCATTGCAAAGCATGATGCAGTTTCATTAGTTGCAGTTGTTGCAAAACCTGATGAAAAATGGGGAGAAACCCCTTGTGCATTTATAGAATTAAAAGATGGAAAAAAAGCCACTGAAGAAGAAATTATTCAATACTGTAAAGAAAATATGGCTGGATTTAAGAGGCCAAAACATGTTATCTTTGGGGAATTACCAAAGACTTCAACGGGAAAGATCCAAAAGTTTGAATTAAGAAAAAAAGCAAAGGAGAAATAATGGACTCAAAAACTTATAAATTTGACACACTAAGTTTACATGCTGGTTATATGCCTGATAAAAACGCAGGATCAAGGCAGGTTCCTATATATCAAACTACATCATATTTATTTGATGATGTTGATCATGCAGCCGCGTTATTTAATTTAGAGCAGGGCGGTCATATTTATAGCAGAATTTCTAATCCTACAGTTGCGGTTTTAGAAGAGCGTGTATCGGCTTTAGAAGGAGGAACAGCAGCCTTGGCCACTTCCTCAGGAATGAGCGCAATCTTTTTAGCAATTATGACACTTTGCGAAACAGGGGATCATGTTGTTGTGTCATCGCAATTATATGGGGGAACAGTAAATTTATTTCGTTTAACACTTCCAAAGTTTGGAATTAACGCAACATTTGTTAAACCTAGAGATACAGAAGGTTTTAAGAAAGCCATTCAAAAAAATACAAAATGTATTTTTGGAGAACTTGTTGGCAATCCAGGTAATGAATTAATGAATATGCCTGAGATAGCAAAAATCGCACATGATGCAGGAATACCCTTAGTAATTGATAGCACTTATCAAACCCCTTATTTATGCAGGCCTTTTGAATATGGTGCTGACATTGTTGTTCACTCTCTTACTAAATGGATGTGTGGGCACGGTTCTTCTATGGCAGGAATTTTGGTAGAGGGTGGAAAGTTTGATTGGATGCAAAATGATAAATTTCCATCTATGACAAAACCATACGAAGGTTACCACGGGTTGTCTTTTGCAGAAGAATTCGGACCTGTTGCCTTTACTATGAAAGCAAGGGCAGAAGGTATGAGAGATATGGGTCCTTGCCTAAGTCCTCAAAATGCTTGGAATGTTTTGCAAGGAATTGAGACTCTATCAGTAAGGATGGAAAAACATTGTTCTAACGCTTTAAAAATGGTTGAATACCTGATGAATCACGAAAGTGTTGCATGGGTTTCTCATCCGAGCGCTCGTGATAATCCTGATTATGAGTTAGCAAAAAAACTTCTACCTAAAGGTACCGGATCAATGATCGCGTTTGGCATTAAGGGAGGAAAAGAAGCTGGGGCAGCTTTTATTAATAATGTTAAATTATCTTCGCATTTAGCTAATGTTGGAGATACGAGAACATTAGTTATACATCCGGCTTCAGCAACCCATTCTCAAATGGATGAAAAAACTCTAAAGTTAGCTAATATGTCTCAGGATATGATTAGACTTTCAGTTGGAATAGAAGATATTGATGATATAAAAAATGATTTTGAGAATGGCTTTAGAGCCGCTCGTAAACCAAAATTAGTAGCCAATCAGTGAAATTTATAGTCAATAATAAAGAAGTTTTTGCTTCTACAGGAGGAAGACCTTTTGATAAACAAAAACCACTTATTGTATTTGTACACGGAAGTGGTTTAAGCCACATAACTTGGGTTCTTCAAACTCGATATTTTGCTTTTCATGGATACAGTGTTTTAGCTATTGATCTTCCTGGCCACGGTTATTCAGAAGGTCCTTCAATAACATCAATTGAAGAACAAGGTAAATGGATAGCAGACGTTATAGATGCAGTAGGCATGAAGGAGGCATCACTTGTTGGACACTCACAAGGTTGTTTAATATCAATGGAATGCGCACAACAGTTTCCTGACAAAATAATATCTTTAGGTTTAATGGGAGGAGCAGGCGCTATTCCAATGAATCCTGAACTTTTAGAATTAGCCGAGAAGGGGGATCCAAAAGCAGTGGATCTTATGATGGATTGGGCACATGGTCCGTCTGGGCACTTCGGAGGTCATCCCGTTCCAGGATTGCACCATATAAATCTTGGAGGCTCAATTGTAATCAATGGTTCAATTAAAGATAATCTTGGGGTAGATTTCAGAGCATGTGATAATTATAAAAATGGATTCGAGGCAGCTAAAAAAATTAAGTGTCCAACGATCAATATATTAGGAGATAAAGATAGGATGTGTCCTGTAAAAGAGGGGAAGAAATTGGCAGAAGTTATTGAAAATTCGGAGGTAGAAGTTATTGAAAATTGTGGACATATGATATTGCTTGAAGAAGCGGGAAAATCTCTTTCAATTTTAAAAAAATTTATTAGAAAAAATCATCCTCCTCAAAATTAAATATTAAGAATCGGAATTTTCACTTTCTGGCAACTTATCGGGTCTTGTAAGTTCTTCAAGTTCAGCTAGCTTGCTTGCTTCTTTCTCCTCACGCTTAAGTCTTTTTTTCTCCAAACGCAATTTCCTTTTTTCTTCTTTTTGCATAGCCCTATCACCTGCTTTGGACTTGTAATTGTAATGAATGCCCATCTTTAACCTCTGACACAACCATTTTATAGAATTATCTTGAGAAATTCTAGTAAATTAATTATTGATTAGAAAAAATGGAAAAAAATAATTTTTTAGAAGGGCCTTCAACATTAGCTGATTCCTCTAAAAGAGTTCAAAACATAGTTTTAATGCTTCATGGATACGGATCAAATGGAAGCGATCTTATTCAAATTGCTAAAAATTGGGAAAAAGATTTTCCTAATATATATTTTTCAGCTCCTAACGCTCCCTTTACATTCGATGCACTGCCTTACGGTTTTAAATGGTTTGAGGTTTACCCTGATGGAATCCCGGTTGATAAAGCGTCTGATCAGGTAAAAAATATGGTTAAAGATCAATTACAATTAAGTATTAAAGCAGTTAAGGAGCATATTAATTATTTGCTCAAAAAAAATAGTTTAACTTTCAACAAACTTTTTATTTTGGGATTTTCTCAGGGTTCTATGATGAGTTTAGAGATAGGAACACAGCTTCAAAAATCTATAGCCGGTATACTTTCACTTTCAGGTCGAATTTATTCTGAAGATTTTGCGAAAGTAGAAAGGAAAAAAACACCAATCTTAGTGGTGCACGGTGAAGAAGATGAAATTATTCCAACACATCGTTTTTATGAAACTTGTGATATTCTAAAAAAATCTAATTTTAATATTGAAACACATCTTATTAAAACTATGGGCCACTCTATAGATGAAAAAGTTATGGAAATATCAAAAAATTTTATAAAATACTATCGATAATTGATATTAAACTGTAGAGATATTGTAACTATAGAGCTTTATATCTTTTAATAATATATCCTTTGTAATAGTATTAAACTATGAATATTGTAGGTAGCCCAGCTCTTGTTTTAAATGCTGATTTTCAACCTCTTAGTTATTTTCCTCTTTCGTTGTGGAGTTGGCAAGATGCTGTTAAGGCAGTATTTCTTAATAGGGTAAATATTATTTCAGAATATGATACTGAAGTTCATTCACCCTCTATGAGCATTAAGTTGCCAAGCGTAATTTCATTAAAAGAGTATGTACCACATCAAAGAAGTCCAGCCTTTACACGTTTTAATGTTTTTTTAAGAGATAATTTTACTTGTCAATATTGCTTAAAACGCTATCCAGTTAAACAACTGACCTTTGATCATTTAATTCCTAAAAGTAGAAACGGCAAGACAACATGGCAGAATGTTGTTTCAGCATGTACAATTTGCAATTTAAAGAAGGGAAACCGTGTTTTGAGTGAGGCGGATATGAATCTTGTCAAATATCCAGGAAAGCCTGCTGCATCAGAGCTTCAAAAAAATGGAAGAAAATTTCCCCCAAATTACTTACACAAAAGTTGGAGAGACTATTTATACTGGGATAGTGAATTAGAATCTTAGATTTTTTTTGATATAGCTATTGCTGTTTTGCAACCTGATTTAATTATTTTAGAAAGTAAAGTATAGCCGATTGCTTTCTCAGCATCATTTTCTATTCCTATATCGTGATGTTCCAATTCATCATCTCTAAATTTCAATATTATTTTTTTTAGCTTCGGGTCTTTTCTCCCCAACGCTTTTGCCTGCTTTTCATAATGTTTTCCAATTACATCCTCTACTGCTACTGTGCATGCCATAGCAGCTTTTTTACCCATTAATGCTGTTGACACTCCCAGCAAATACCCTGCAATATTCCAAACGGGCATTAAAGCTGTAGGCCTTACTCTTTTTTCAACCATAAGCCTATTAAAGGTTTCAATATGCTCCTGCTCTTGATCGGCCATATTTTTTATTTGTTTACCAGTCTCTGATTCTTCGCCAAAAATTGCAAGTTGGCCAGCATAAATTTTTGTAGCACCATATTCACCTGCATGATCTACACGAATTATTTCTTCAATCATTTTTTTATTTGATAGGTTTTTTGATTTTTTATTAATCATACTTTCTTAAATAATAATATAGAGTTTAATGTAAATAATAAAAGTTGTAATAATAGATTATAAAAAACCATAGAAATTCCTAGAAAAGTCCAATTAACCTGGTCGCAGGCTACTACAGGACCTTCTAAGATTTTACTTTTTAAACTTTCTACGCTTAAAATATTATCAAAAGAATTTGAACAACCTTCGGGTCCTTTAATTAAATTATTTTCAATTCCCAAATGCCATATTGTGACTATTATTCCTCCAATTAGCACTAATTCAATTAGTATATAAAAAAGTTTATTCTGATTAATCTTTAATAATAAAAAAATTGCTGACAAAAGAATAAGTGCATAATAAGGATATCTTTGGTATATGCAAAACTTACAAGGCGAAACATTGAAAATGTATTGAGCGATTAAAGCGGTTAAGCTTGCGACTATCGCAATACCAAGAATAGAGACTCTCCAGTTTTTAAGCATAATAATTAAAATAATTTAATTAAAGTAAATCCCCCTACTAACAAGAGGAAAAATATAATTGTTAATTTCCCTAGGTTTTTTTCGATAAACTCTCTTATTGCATCGCCATAAAACCAGAGAAGTATAGCGATCAAAAAAAATCTTCCTCCTCTAGAAATAATTGACATTATGACAAATAGTGGAAAATTTAATGCAAAAAAACCACTTGCCAAAGTTATTAGTTTAAAAGGAAATGGAGTAAACCCTCCACCAAGAACAATCCAAATTCCATATTGATCGTAGTAGTCCCTAAAACCATTGAATCCTTCATTTAGATTGTATGTTTCTAAAATAAATTTCCCAATTGTATCAAAAAGAAAAAAACCTATAAAATAAGCAAGAATTCCACCTAGAACTGAACTTATGGTACAAATTAACGCATATATGAACGCCTTTCGCCTATTGCTTAAAATCATTGGTATCATAATAATATCTGGTGGAATAGGAAAGATAGAGCTTTCAATGAATGACACAAAAGCTAAGAACCAAGATGCATTCTTGTGACCCGAGTATTTTATAGTCCAAAAGTATAAAGAATTAATATATTTCATTTGCAATTATGGTAGGCGTGAGAGGATTTGAACCTCCACCGGCTTGCACCGAGTAGATTTTGAGTCTACCGTGTCTACCATTCCACCACACGCCCATCTATGTTTTTCTCTTACATTTTTAAAGTTTGAGGGTAAAGTATTAAATTAATAATGAAACTAACAATTTGGCAGGGATTCAAACTAGCTGGATGGCTAATTACCTCATTTTTAGTCAGCTTAATGCTGGTGGCATATATTGTCGACTATAAACAGAGTTCTATGGATATAATGTTTTATGCAAATAAAATAATTATTATAATTTTTCTCTGGATTTTGCTGTACTTATCTAGATTTGTATTTAGAAAATTATCTAAATTAAAAAAATATTAATAGATAATGAACACAAAAAATAATATCAGATTAGCAGAATGCCTATGCGGTGGAATTAAAATGAGTATAGCCGGACAATTAAGAAAGGTTTCCAATTGCCACTGTTCTATGTGCATGAAAACACATGGCAATTTTGCGGCTTACACATCCTGTAAAGAATATAAAATTAAATTTTTAAACAAAAAAACTTTACGATGGTACAAATCTTCTAATATTGCAAAAAGAGGTTTTTGTAATAAATGTGGGGCTAGCTTATTTTATAAGAGAAATAATAGTGAACATATTAGCATTTCAGCAGGAATGTTTAGAAATCCTACCGGATTAAAAACTAATATGAATATTTTTACAAAAGGTAAGTTAGACTACTATGTCCTTGATAATAAAATAAAAAAATATCATCAGTATTCAATAAAATTAAAATAAAATGTTTATGCGCTTAAAAGACTGCCACAATATAGGAGATTTTAGGAAACTTGCCCGACAGAGAATTCCTTCACCGTTGTTTAATTATATTGACGGGGGCTCCGACGATGAATTAACTCTTCGAAGAAGTACGCAGGCTTTTGATGATTGCGATTTAATTCCTAATGTTCTTAATGAAATGAATGAGGTTGATTTATCAACACACATATTTGGCCAAAAAATGAAATTACCATTTTTTTTATCGCCTACAGCTATGCAAAGATTATTTCATCATGATGGAGAAAGAGCTTTGGCAAAAGTAGCTGAAAGGGAAGGCTTGATGGTAGGAGTATCTACAATAGGAACGGTTAGCATAGAAGAATTAGCAAAGATAACTAAAGCCCCAAAACTTTTTCAGCTTTATATTCATAAAGATAAAGGATTGACATACGATCTTATCAATAGAGTCAAAGAAGCCAATTTTTCTGCGATCGCATTGACGGTAGATACAATAGTTGCGGGAAATAGGGAACGTGATTTGTATACTGGGATGACAACTCCTCCAAAACTTACGTTAAGAAGCCTGTTAAGTTTTATGACTCATCCTGAGTGGACATTAAATTATATTTTTAGAAAAAAATTTGAATTAGCTCAAGTTAAAGATTACATTAAACAAGGGACCGACATAACATCATCAGTAGTAGATTATATTAATGATCAGATGGAACCATCAGTAAGTTGGAAAGATGCGGAAGATGCTATAAAAAGATGGGGTGGTCCATTCGCAATTAAGGGTATTGTTTCTGTTGCAGATGCTAAAAAAGCTGTGGATATCGGAGCTACTGCTATAATGATTTCAAACCATGGAGGACGCCAACTGGATGGGTCCATTTCTCCTTTTGATGCATTGAAGGATATTGTTGATGCAGTTGGAGGTAAAATAGAAATTATCTTAGATGGAGGAATTAGAAGAGGAACACATATCATTAAGGCATTATCGTTAGGCGCCAATGCATGCTCTGGTGGAAGAATGTATCTTTATGCATTAGCAGGAGCAGGTGAAAAGGGAGTACAAAGAGCGGTAACTAAATTGAGGGAAGAGCTCATTCGTGATATGATGCTAATGGGATGCAAGTCTATAAAAGATTTGAGCAGAAAAAATATAAAATTTAGATAATTTGCTTAATTACCATTTTCCGACATTTCCCATTGAAGCCCAAGGTTCAGATATAGGAAGCGCATCACCTTCTTGCAAAAGTTCAATTGAGATATTATCTGGAGAAACTATAAAAGCCATATGTCCGTCTCTTGGGGGCCTATTTATTATTACTCCCGAATCCATAAGTTTTTTGCAAGTATTGTATATATTTTTAACACTATATGCCAAATGACCAAAGTTTCTGCCGTTTGTATACTTTTCATTATCCCAATTGTAAGTTAATTCTAAAAGAGAATGAGCACTATCGCTATTTTCAGCAGCCAGAAAAATTAAAGTATACCTACCTTTTTCATTTTCAACCCTTCTAATCTCCTTCAGGCCAAGCTTGTTGCAATAAAAATCTAGTGAATCTTGGATATTTTCAACCCTAACCATTGTATGTAAATATTTCATATTTTGATCTATATACTTTTTTTAATTAATAATGTTAACAATTGATATCAACATAAATTCAATAATAAATCAAGATCCATTGTGTCTTACAATAGGAAATTTTGATGGTGTTCATAACGGACATAAATTTGTTTTTGACAAATTAATTACTGAATCTAAAAAATTAAATATACCCTCAGCAGTTTTAAGTTTTGATCCTCATCCTCGGCAATTTTTTGAAAAAAATAAACAACATTTTAATATTGTAACCGAAGATAAAAAGATAAAATTAATCGAATCACTAGGTATTGATATATATTATAAACTTAAATTTGATAATGATGTTTCTTCGATGAGTGCTGAAGATTTTGTAAATAAATTTTTAGTTAACAGTTTAAAAATTAAATCATTAATAATTGGTGAAAATTTTAGATTTGGAAAAAATCGGAATGGCGATACCGGTTTATTAAAAGAGTTAAGTTTAGAAAAAAAATTTTCTGTACATATAATTAATTATATAAAATCAGATTCATTAAATATGATATATTCATCATCAAACATCAGAGAAAGTATAAAAAAATCAGAATTTAAAAAAGTATCCGAACTTCTTGGTAGGCCATGGACAATCAGTGGTTTTGTAAAACAAGGAGACAAAAGGGCAAGAGAAATGAATTTTCCAACTGCAAATATTCTGGCGCCAAATACTATACATCCCAAAAATGGCGTGTATGCAATAAAAGCTATAGTAGATGGAGAAAAGTATTCCGGTATTGCCAATTTTGGCCGTAGACCAACTTTTGATGGGAAAAAGATATTGTTAGAAGTGAATATTTTTAATTTTAATAAAGAAATCTATGATAAAGAATTGACGGTAGAATTTCTAGAATTTATTAGAAATGAAATTAAATTTGATAACTTAGAGGAACTAAAGTTGCAGGTTGAGAAAGATGTAGAAACTGCAAAGTCTTTTTTTCTAAAAAAAATTGATTAACTAATATGGAATACAAAAATACCATTTTTTTACCAAAAACATCTTTTGAAATGAGAGCAAATCTACCTTCTAAGGAGCCTAAAATTCTTGAAGATTGGAATAAAAGAAATATTTTTAATGAATTAAGAAATAAATCTAAGGGCAAGGAAAAATTTGTGCTTCACGATGGTCCCCCCTATGCCAACGGTCACATTCATATGGGTACCGCACTAAATAAAATTTTAAAAGATGTAATTGTAAGAACAAAACAAATGGATGGATTTGATTCAATTTATGTTCCAGGATGGGATTGTCATGGCTTACCTATTGAATGGAAAATAGAAGAACAATACAGAAAGCAAGGTAAAAATAAAGATAATATTCCAATAGTTAATTTTAGAAAAGAATGCAGAAGTTTTGCAGAAAAGTGGATTGACATTCAAAAAAGTGAATTTCGTCGTTTAGGAGTAGAAGGGGACTGGAAGAATCCTTATTTGACAATGAGTTTTGAAGCAGAGTCACAAATAGTAAGGGAGCTTGGAAAATTTCTTTTAGATGGGAGTCTTTATAAAGGTGCCAGGCCAGTTCTTTGGTCGGTTGTAGAAAAAACCGCACTATCAGATGCGGAAGTTGAATATGAGGATCATAATTCGAATATAGTTTACGTAAAGTTTCCTGTAGTAGAAAGCGAAATTAAAGAGCTAGAACATCACTCAATTTTAATTTGGACGACTACCCCCTGGACGATACCGGGGAACAGAGCGTTAGCATATAGTAATGAAATTGAGTACGAGTTGCTCCAAATTATTGAATTAAAAGAAGATAGCCTTGCTAAAAAAAATGAAAAAATTTTAGTTGCTACAGAACTTAAAACAAAAGTTTTGGAGGAGTGCGGCATTATTGATGCTTTATCAATAACTAAATTTAGAGGCGACAAACTTAACGGCACAATATGTCAGCACCCATTTAAAAATATTGGCTATAATTTTGAAGTTAAAGCATTGCCTGCAAATTTTGTTAACTTAGAGCAAGGTACCGGCATAGTTCATTGCGCGCCAGGACACGGAGTCGATGATTATAATTTGGGATTGGAGCATAATATTGAAGTAGTTCAAACTTTAACAGATGATGGATTATACAATGAAAATGCCCCTGGTTTTGAGGGAGAGCACGTATATAAAGTTGATGCAAAAATTTCTTCTAAGCTTAAAGAATTAGGAAATTTGTTAGGAGAGGGAGTTCTAAGGCATAGCTATCCACACTCATGGCGATCAAAGGCACCTCTAGTGTTTAGAAATACACCTCAATGGTTTATTTCGATGGAAAAAAATGAACTTAGAAAAAAAGCTATTAAATCTATTGACTCAACAATTTTTTATCCTCCTCAGGGTAAAACACGCTTAAGATCAATGATTGAACTTCGTCCAGATTGGTGCGTTTCTCGCCAAAGAGTATGGGGCGTTCCTCTTCCAATATTTATAAATAAAAAAACAGGAGAGGCGCTTAAGGACCAAAAAATTATTGATCGAATCGCAGATACCTTTGAAAAGGAAGGTGGGGATGCTTGGTTTACCAAAGATTCTAAATATTTTTTAGGGGATGAATACGATGATAAAGATTATGAAAAACTTCAAGACATCGTTGAAGTTTGGTTTGATAGCGGCTCAACACATTCTTTTGTGCTAGAAAAAAGAGAAGATCTTAAATGGCCTGCATCAATGTATTTAGAGGGGTCAGATCAGCACAGAGGATGGTTTCACTCTTCATTATTAGAATCTTGTGGAACTAGAGGTAG
>TARA_B100000686_G_scaffold303435_1_pt1 | contig 13637 bp, 20 predicted proteins | sample TARA_B100000686 | Tara Oceans TARA_B100000686 (sample SAMEA2622733) | marine metagenome | biome: marine biome (ENVO:00000447); feature: marine epipelagic mixed layer (ENVO:xxxxxxxxx); material: "saline water (ENVO:00002010), including plankton (ENVO:xxxxxxxx)" | depth 150 m
TTTTTGAAAAATTTGAGATAATGATACTTTTCTAACATTTTATAGATCACATTCTTCGGAAGGCGATTCTTCACACCAAACTTTCTGATTTCGTCTGGCGACATATCTTTCTCAAAAGCATCCTTTCGGTTTGCAATTGTCTTGGCGCCAATATCAATTAATGTGTTAATAGAATCTTTAATCTCATCTAACTTATCTGAAACTAATTTTGACAAGTTATCAATTTCGGAGCTTGTCAACCCTTTTAGTTCCTCATAATCAATCATATCCCTTACGAGTTCACCTTTAACAACATCTATTTCAGAAACGTGCTTCTGAAAATCCGCAACGTATTTTTCTGGCTCAAATTTACCAGGTTCTGGTCTTCTGATCCACTTGTTAGTGTCAATATCAAAAGTACCATCAGCCATGTCCCGAGCCTTACTAAATGTTGCAGGATCTATGATAGAAAAGTAGTTGATAGGATGCTTTGTGCCTGGTATTGTTTTACCATTTATCTCTCCTTGATATTCTCTTATACTATCATGGACTTTTTCCTGTTCTGCTTTTGAACCAGGTATGTCAAATAGTATATTGATATCTAGGTCGGCGTCATCTCTATATTGTTTAGTTAGTATTGAACCTATTAAGGTATACTTAACTACTTTTCCAAATTTTTCAAACGTTTTTATTCCGTCTAATACTTGTTTTTTTACCGAAGGCTTAAGTGTAGGTTTAGGTGTATCTGCGTTATCAAATACGCCTGGTGCATAAGTCTTTCTCGGTATGTCTATTATAGACTCTTTTATAAATTCTTTAAATCTCATCTTCTCTTGGCCTTTCTCTCACCTGCCATCCATCTTTTTGCTATATAACTAGAGATAGGCGCCCTCATATATTTATTAACTTCCTTTCTTACCCTATTCATTATTAAGGTTGTTAACTCTAAATCTGATTTGTTATTATCAACTACTAAAAAATTACTTTGTCCAAATAATTTTTGAAATCTCCCCATATTAGCTTGTACACCTTGCCAACTAGACTTTGTAATATATTCTGGTATAGTTCTTTCACGTCTAGCATTTCGTGCTAATGCAACTTCTAATGTTGTGTTTACAAATACCATATAACAATCATATCCTAACTGTTTAAGCATATTAGCGTTTCTAGCAATAGTATCGTAATCTCTACCTGTACTATCAATAATTAAACCTAATCTACCTTTAATGTATTGGTCTAATTGAGTCACAGCAAATCTTTTTGCGTGGCCTCTAATTAAATTTCTAAAATATTCTTCATCATCTGGCATTTTCATAGACAAGCCAGCCTTCTTTAAATCTCTTTCAAACTTCGTATCTGAATTGACTAGTTTTAATCCTGTGCCTGAAAAAGCACTTGCGGTTACAAATGATTTACCAGACCCAGGACCTCCCGCTAGGAAGAATGCTTTGAATATACCTGGGTCATATAGACCTTCAGATATATTTTGCATAAAACTTTTTAATCTCACGTAGGTTCTCCTATGTTAAACCAGCCCATAAGTTTATGATACAAATCAGATTGATCACCTAATCTTAACCATAACTCCATTATGTCTTGTTCGGTAACATATAATTTATACAATATGAATAATATCGCAAAAGTATTTACCCATAATAATATTGTTTTAAAAGTACCTTGTTTTTTGCTTATCATTTTTTATCCTGACAATGACGTGTCAATCCTCTTTGGATATTTCGTCTTCTTTTTTGATTTCTTTTTAGTTAGTTTTTTTAATTTTGGTTTTGCTTCGCTTTTTGAAGGTAAAGTATTCGCACTTTTTCCCCAATTCTTCCACAAACTTGATAAAAATCCCATATTATTCTCCTTCTATTTTGTTTATAATTTCTTTGGCCGTTTCCTCTGGTGTGCCACCCTCTGCTTTTATTTCAATAAACCCTGGTTGTTTTCTAAAATATTCAACTACAGGACCTGTTTCTTTTTTATATAGAGCAATTCTGTCATTAATAATTTCCTCTGTATCATCAGCACGGCCTCTTGCTAATAGTCTTCTCATAACTTCTTCTTTACTTACGTTCAAAAATACTGCATAGTCATAACCTATTTCTGCCTTTTGCATATCTTCTACTTGTTGCATATATCTTGGCCATCCATCTAACACATAACCTTTAGGAGATTGTTCAACCTTTTTCTTTATTAGTTCTAAAACAATCTCGTTAGGGGCAAACTTACCTTTTGCCATTAAATCTTTTATCTCTTTTCCTATCTCACTATTCTTTTCTACTTCTTTTCTTAACATATCTCCTGGGTAAACGTGTGATATTTCAAAGTGTTTAATTAAGTATTCTGTATAAGTTGATTTACCTGAACCTGGTCCTCCAAGCATAACAACTCTCATACGACCTAATTGTTCAAATATAAAATCTCTAAACCCTTTCATTATCCTTTTACCCAATTCTTTGATAGTGTAAAGTTTGCGGTACTAAACTCTAATCTATCTACTAATTTTACTGCGTTGCCCATTCTATCTACAGCAACATAACCTTCAGGATTTGTTACTACAAACCCATTGCCTTTTTGTAAAAATGTACCGATAGATTTTATTTGATTCATTTTACTTACAAGAAAAGTTTTAGCTCTTTGTAAGGTAACATAACTTGCAATTGCAAAGTAAATTTCATTATCGTATCTATCAATAAATTTTAAACCATCATCTCTTATTGCTTTGTATTTTCTTTTAGCTGTATCTGTTTTTCTTTTAGATATTTCATCATCTAAAACTGAAGCATAATATTGTCTAAATTCTGATTGTAATCTTTTAACATTACTAATTGATTGACCTTGTCTAATCATTGTGTTAAAATATATTTTTAATCTTGCACCAACTGATAAAACATTGGTTTGTCTTTTTAATAAATCTAAAATTCTTTTACCTTTTGATATTGATCCCATTGCCATTCTTAACATACCATCATACTGAGCGCTTTCAGTAGTTGTAAATGTAGCAACACCAGATGAGTCTTTATAACTTGCGTCATCAAAAAATACTGATGGCGTCTTTGTAAAACGATTTACAGAAACGCCAAAGCCTGCTTTTAAGTCTGCCATTTTTCTTCCTGTGTAAGTAGTGTGAAAAATGATACCTAATTTAGCTCTTTTAATTCTTCTAGCAAGGTCAGTATTTTCTGGGACGGCATATGTTATAGTATTGGGTGTAAATGCAATAGCATCCTCACCTCTTATAGATACCGATTTAATATCTCCTGGTGTAAATAACAAGTCGCCTTGTACAACACCATTTATATTAAGTTTCGGCAATTCTTTTAAACAGATTGCTAATTTTTTTGCTAAACCACCACCGTGATTTTTTCTTATGTCTGCTTGTGTGTAATTGATTTTAGGAGTGACGTTGAATACAGATTTTGATCCAACAAAGAACTTTCCGTTTTCAGGATTGACACCACAGAATACAGCAGGTGCACCATCCCATTTAACGGACACGTTTAATTTTCTACGTGATGATCCTGTCAGCATATTTCTTAATGATTTAAGAAATTCTACTGCGTTAAGGCCACCTTCGTAACCGTTATTAATTATTTCGTCTTCTAAATGTTCTAAATGAGTGTTCTTTGCCTCACTTAAATATTGTTTAAAACTATACATTTCTCTCCCAATATACCCATTATATCAAACTTCACGCTTATAGTCAAGCGAAAATCCACAAATTCCATTAATAAATCACTACTTACTTGACTATTTATACTATTTTGCTATTACAAATTTACCTGAAAGGGGAGTCCTTGATGTGATATACTCAAACATTAACCTTAAAGCTTGATTAGCCTCATCTTTTTTGTTATCTTTGAAAAACTTTTTGAGTATAGGCATTACTTCGTTTATAACATAGATGGCACTTATAGCGCCACGTTCAAAATCAAACTTCTTTTTGTCTGGTCTTAAATATTCTATCTTCTTTAATGCAGCTAAATACTTTACTTCACCTGCTGAATATTTTTTAACTATATCTTTTGCAACTTGTGGATTAACAAAGTTTATTATCTCTGCTAATACTTTTATAGAACCTATTGAACCACCTCTTGCTTCTGCTTTAGAGAATATAGCTTCTGCAACAAATCTTTTTGCACTAGGGTCGTGTCTTAATTTTATATCACCACCTGACTCTAATAAGACTCTCATATCTCTTGTTTCACCTTTTTGAGGATATGGAACTTTCTGATATGGTCTCCAATTTGTTACATCTCTCATAGCGATTTTCTTAATTAGTTTAACTTCATCTTTTCTATCAAAGTTAACCATCTGTAACTCAGCTTCCTTTGTAGTCTTTTTAAGTGATAAAGGAAATAGGTCACCACTATCTATTAAATCAGATGTTAATATATTTAAATTTTGAAATGTATATGCTCTTTCTTTTGCTTGTGCTTTTTTAAGTTCATTTATTATTTCCCTCTTTGCCTTATCAGTTGCTAGATATATGTCAGCAGGGTTCCATTTGTTTATATTTCCAAATTTAGTTTGAGTATTATAACCTGACCTGTTTGCAATCTTAAATAACTTTTCTATATTACCCATAACATCTTGGTCACCTCTAAAATAAAATATTTTATTAAAACCTTGTTGAGCAATTTTAAAATCAGGATCAATCTTGTTTATATCATTAATTAATTTCTTTGCAATTTGTAGTGATGATATGTACCACTTTGTATCTTTATTTAAAAACGCTTCTAAATCTCTTAATTGTACACCAGGTGTTTCTATTGCTTTTGCAGCTGCTTTTATTTTGTTAGTACCTACTGTTGATCTAAAACTTGTATAGTCTTTTACTTTTTTAGGATCAAATAGTTTGTTAGTTTGATTTGCACCTATGTAATCTGCTATCGCACAAAACAATGCTTGTGAGGATTCTGCTAATGTTGTTAAGTCTGCCATTCTTCTTTCCTTATTTTTTCTTTTCCACAATCAAGGCAAGCCTTGATACATGGCTCTGGTAATTTTTCTGTAGTCTGTTTATCATATGCCTCTTTTAATATATCGTAAAACTCTATCCATTCTTTCTTACTTAAAATTTCTTCAAGTGATTTATGTTCGCTAATATTACTCACCGACAATAATTTTTTTATAGCAGGGTCTTCTACTAAAAATGGTGTATCAACTAAACAACAAGGCATTAATTGATTTCTATTATTAATGGCCATTTGTGTATCTGTAGTCATACATCTTGGATTAAACTTCATCATAACGCCTCTAATCTATATTTCTCACTAGGCATATAAGGATCGTTCTCACCTCTCCATCTATGTGATTGCATTAATACAAAACGCAACCCATTATCTTTAGCCATTTGTTTTGCTTGTTCAATATGTTCTTCGTTATATTTAAAAATTATATATTGCCAACAAGGTAGTTTTTTTAAATAATTTTTAGCTTCACACATTATTTGAAACAATTTTGGACCGTCCTGATTAATTCTATACTTATGACTTTCTTCAGGTAGTCCGTCTATACCAAATTGCCATCTCGCATTAGGGTTTGCCTCAAAAGCTTTTATGAACCATCTTTTAGGTTTACCTGTTGAAGCAGTTTGTACATTTGCTTGTACACCCTTCTCATAACATAATTTTAAAATTTCTATAAAGTTGGGATGATGTATTGGATCTGATAACTGACCACCAAAATTTATAGCTTTAAATGTATCAGTTGCTTTTTCTATAGTATCCATTGGTATATCTCCACCCCATACCGTTTCACCATGGTCTCTAAAAAACTCTTGTCTTTGACATCTTGGACATTCTAAAGCACATCTATGTGTTAAATCAATAAGAAGTCCGAAATCTTTTTCCTCATCATCTCTAACAAAAAACTGTTCTAATAATTTAGGATTCATACATATATTTATGTATGTCTATCTTCGGCCTCTTGTAGTAGGTGGGTGATTGTATGAAGATTTACCATTATCTCTTATTATTTCCTCTGATTCCCTTATATCAAAAAATTTAGGGAACCCAAACACACCAAACGTCTTATGTTTGTTTTGGAACTTAACAAGTTTTTTAACGTCTTCTTCAAAAAATGATTCTTGTAAAACTAATTTACTAGGCATTTCTACACAACGCCATCGTATCTCGCCTTTTACTTTAACCATTTCTGTCTTATAGTAGATAGATGGTTTTCGTTTTCTTGCTGGTTTCTTTTTTATTTTTTTGGTCATACTTTAAAATCTGAAAACTTATCATACGCTTCAACAGGTTGTGGGCCTGATGGTTTTTCTATTTTCTCTTTTGATTCCTGATTACTATCTACAATCTGTTGTGCTGATTGTTCTACATCATACAATCTCATCTTACTTCTATCAACACCTATAATAAAAGCACGATTGACAGCAGGATCATTATATCTATTCTTTAACTGTTTAACTTTAATCTGATTTAGTTCTTCTAATTCTTCATTAGATATAAGAGCAAACATAAAGTCAGCAGTTGCAGGAAGACCAAATGATTCAGACGTGTCTTCAAGTCCAACATCACTTGACATATAACCTGACCTAGTTGTTTGTGTAGCAGAAACTATTGGTACTTTATATTGTACTGCAAGACCTCTTAATTCTTCAGCGATTGCTTTAACATAAAAATATGATGATATGTTTCCACCTTTAAATCTACTACTAGAACATATATTTAAATAATCAATGAAAACAATATCTGGTTTAAATGATTTCTTTAATGCAAGTTCATCCATTAATGATTTAAAATGACCACTATGAGCAGCAGCAGTAGGATATTCTTTTATAATAAGTTGACCATTAATTTTACTTTGTAATCTTTTAACTTTGTTATCGTAAATCTCTTTAGGCATTTCATAAAGGTCATCAATGGTAACATCTAATAAGTTAGCGTCTATTCTTTCAGCAATTCTTTCTTCAGCCATCTCTAAAGTTATATACAATACATTTTTACCTTGCGTTATTGAAGACGCAGCCAAATGACACATAAACAAGGACTTACCTACACCTGTACCTGCAAGTGCTACGTTTAAAGTCTTTGGTGGGATACCACCCTTTGTAATTCTATTGAAATAACTTAAATCAAATTTTAATCTTTCTTCTACCTTATGGTAATATTCAAATCGGTCATCTGTTTGATTTAAATAATCGTGTCCTATATGTGTATCAAATGAAACAGCAAGAGCGTCTGATAATATACTCGGTATTGCTTCTGGTGTATGTTTCTTATCTTTACCATCTATAATCTTTATACCTTTAAGTACAGCATTATATACAGCACGATCTTTACAAAATCTTTCAGTTGTATCTAACAACCATTGTGGTTCAACTTCTTCGTATGTTAAACTATTTAATAATTGATTTGTATTTTTAAACTCATCTTCAGTAAGTGTTTTGTTATTAGATAACTCAACTGATATAGCTTCTTTTGTAGGGAGATTATTATATTTTAAAACAAAGTTATTGATTATATTAAATAGAGTTACTTGGTCTCTATCTTTAAAGAAATCATCCTGTAGAAAAGGAATAACTTTACGAGTAAATTCCTCGTTAAATATTAGATTGGATAAAAGTGTTTTTTCAAATTGTTCAGACATAATGAAGATAAGTTCCTACAATATACTTTGGTTTATTTTTAGGTTTCTCACCAGTATGTTGGTAAGTCCACAAAGGGGGAAACATAAGAGCCTTACCAGCTTCTGGTTTAACTCTAATATTATAATCTGCAAATGTTGTTTCGCCGCCATCATTATCATTTAAATATAAAAATATAACTAAAAATCTCCTAGCACTATTGTAATCTGTAACATCAACGTGTTGTCTAAACTCATCTTTACCATTGTCTTCGTATTTTTTAAATCTTATCTGTTCAAAGCCAAACTTTTCTGGCCATTGTTTTATAGAATCTATTTTAACATCTTTTACATAATTGTCAACAAGTGATCGGCATTTATCAAATAATAATTTAGCATATGCTTCCCAATCCTTGTATAAATTTAAGTTGATTTCTGTAAAGTGTCTATGATTATCTAAATCTGTTTTAACCCATTGTGAGGATGAGTCTTCAAACTTATCTATTAAATGCTGACAGTTTTCTTTTGTCAAAACATTATCATAAGTTTTTATATACTTATTTGTCAAATCTAATTGTTCCATTTTCTAACTGTTTCTCAACTACTTCTATTAATATATCACCAATGTAATTTCTAAACTCAATACTTGTTGTATCTACGTTGTTAGGGTTTGCCTTTACATCATAATCAAATTTTAAAGGCAACTCACCTTGTTCATTTTCTTCCGAGGCAAATTTCACATGGCCATATGTATATATGACATCTTTGTAATTGCCTTCTACAATCTTTATGCAACTAAAGTCGTCAACATCTCTTTGAGCAAAGACGTATCTATTCTGCGCCATAGAGGAACTCTCTTTTGGCAGCTTCGTCAATCTTATTGAGAATATCTTTAGTAAAGAATTTAGCAGGTTCATTATTGATAGTTTTAGCATACTGTTTACTTCCGTCTGGTAATTCTATTCTTGTGGACACAGATTTAAATATACCGTGTTTGATTGCCAAGTCTAATAAACCATAATGTTTATCTAAACCTTTGTCGTAAGTTAATCTTACATCAATCATAGCATTTTCTTTAGTCAACCTTGACTTATAATTCTTACAATGGATTACATTACCTATAATTTCTTTACCATCTTTTTCTTTTCTTTTAGATAGATAGACAATATTACTAGCAGCATATTTCAAACCAGAGCCACCTCCCATCTCCTTTTGTGGAAACATTGAGCCAATAACATCATATGTATGATTGGTCATAATCATAGGTACTTTTGCTTTACCTAGTTTCAATGTTAACACTCTAAATGCAGCCTTAACAATTTGAGACCTTGTCATATCTCTAGTTTCTTTTCCTTCAGCAGTATCTTCCATTTCTTTTGTAGTAGATAACATACCTAAACTATCTAACACAAACATTAATGGTTTTCTTTTGTCTTCTGGATGCTCTATGTATTTGTCTATAACTTTTATTGATTGGTGTCTAAACTCTTGTACTGTTGCAACTGGTACTACGACCATTCTCTTACTATCTATACCACGAGCCTCAACTAAATCTTTTGTCAATGCACTTTCAGACTCAAAGTAAATTACACCAGCGTCTTTGTTCTTATCAAGGAAGTGTTTTACAATACCTAATGCAAAGAAAGTTTTACCTGTTGCAGCTTCACCTGCGATAGCAGTAATCTTATTACTTGGTAAACCACCGTATATTGAACCTGATAGTAAAGCATTAAAGGTATAGGATCCTGTATCTATAAAACTATCAACATCACCTGCGTCAAGTCCTTCACTTACTAAACTAGCATACTCATTACCAGTTTCTTTTATTACATCTTTTAAAAAATCATTCATTTATTCATCTCCTTGATAGTTAATACAATAATATTTTATATCTAAATCATAACATATCTTTCTGATATTGTCAAGCTCTGATTTAGGAAAATTGTATGTCATATACCTTTGTTGTTTGTATATAATAATTTGCATTTATCCGTCATCATTACTGTTATCTGGATCAGACCACACATCTTCGGGTCTTGCTCTCAAAATTACAGGTCTTCCCCCTTTGTATTTAGGCAACTTGATAGTATTATCAGGTTCACCTTCCCATTCGAATCGTAACTTTTCATCTTGTGGTACCCAACCAGGTTTAGGTTGTTCTAAATCTTCTTCTTTTATATTCACCCATATGTCTTCAAACATAGTGTTAGGATCTATTGGTCCCATTTGTGTAAAGACGTGGTCTTTTACTTTATTTAATCTGAATTTTAAAAGTTCTTTATTATACTCTCTTAATCTTTGATAGTCCCAGTAAGCCTTAAGGTCTAGGTATGATTCTTTAGATATTGCCATGCTCATATTTATTTAACCTTACAATTTAATTGACAAGCAACAGGTGCTGTGTCAGGATTCTTCCAACTATCTGGTAGTATTTTTGTAAACCATTCATTCTTTAATATATTTTTTAATCTTTTATTTCTTAAATTATTTTGTTCAAAGTTATATTTACTTACCACAGGATCATCTTTCCAATCAGTTCTAAAATGATTGACAGGAAAGTCCTCTTTTAAATAACAACATTGAAACACCTGTCCATCAGCCATAATCATAACTTTTTTTGCTTCTCTCCACTTACATATTATTTTGGACATACACAGCTCTTTCTAAAATTTCTGCGTCACCATTTTCATTCTGAAATCTAAAAATTCCTCCATCATCAAATCTATCTGATGGATACGAAACGTGAAAATGAGAACCATTAGCCTTTGCCATCTGCTCAATTTCTTCTTTATACATTTCGTTATGTTTAAACAATACAGTTTGAGATAAAGGTATTGCTTTTGTTTTGGATATTGCTTTTAAAGCAGCTAATGATTTTTTTAATGATGTTCTTCGTCTATATTTTTGGTGCATTTCTTCAGTTGTACCATCTACATCAATAACAAATGACAATCTTCTACCACAATACTCTCCAAGTCTTATATAAAAATCTCCATTACGAATACTACCATTAGTAGTTATAATAACTTTTGCAACTGAATTGTCCATTATGTAATAAACAATAGGCTCTATGTCCTTTGCCATTAATGGATCTCCATATGTACCACAAAAACTATATTCTTTTAAATCATCTAAAGTGTTTTTAGGAAAATAAGTTTTAAAATCTTCTAGTGACCATGTAGTTAAAGGTAAATCAATATCTGTGTGTAAATCATATGGTGATGTTCTTTGACATTGAGGACACCCAGCATTACATAGATTGGTTAAATTTATATCTGCTACTTCTATCAAAACAATGTTGCCCTCCTACTGTGCCTAAAGTAATCAAGTTTTTCTTTTGAAAAACACCATACATTTTCAATATAGATACGGTTCATAAACTCTGCTTTTTCTTCTTCACTTTCAAACAGTTTATCTGATTTAGGTCTTTGCATTATTCTCATACCTATTTGTCCTACAAAGTTATCTTTCAAACTATCAACTAATTCATCACAGCTTAAATATCTTTTGCCTTTGATTGTAGGGTCCATAATATTTATAAATGTGTGTTTGGATCTTTCAAAACTCTTTTGTGATACAGGTAAATAAAAATCATCACGCCATTTAGAATACTCATCAAACTTTTTCCAAGATTGATTATCTTCTTTTTCCCCACCCTCATTATATCTTTCAGTAGAGAAATATGGTGGACTTGTAAATGCACAATCTATATTATCAATTTCATTCCAAGGTAAATCTTCAGCACCACAATTATATATTGTAACCTTTTTAGGTTTAGATAGAAAACTATTATATGTTTCTACTTGTTTTAAATATTGTTTGTAAGTATTAGGGTTTGGATCACAACCGATATATTCTTCAGCGTCTGAAGCAAAGAAACCTGCAAGTCTATCACCCCAACCACAAGATGTATCTAATACTCTTTTAGCATTTGTCATCTGATATATTGTTTTAGCAACATTAGGTTTAAATTGTGTTGCAATATATGTCTGTAATCTAAAAGCAGATACATAACTTTTATCATCTAATCTGCCACCTCTTAATTCTGTTTTACCGTCAACTGTAATTGGTTTCATTCCATTAATACCACGCCACATAGGACCTAAACAACGCCAGATATCTTTTGCTGTGCCATTGTACCATACGTCTAATGGAGATTTAAAACTATAACTTGAACAGTTTAATCTTAAATGTTGATGAAAATAATTTGATACATCATTGTATATAGATGGCGAATCTATGATACCAAGACCGTGTTCTTTAAAACTGTATTTGTAATCGTCATATTTTTCTTTTACATTCTTTTCAATTTGTTCTATGGGTTTTACATTCTCCCATACATCTTGTTTCTGTAAACTTTTAAATGCTTGACGCATTGCTTCAAACGAAATCTCCTTTAAAGGAAACTTCGGTCTATGCTCTGAAATATATTCTGCTAAATCTAATCTAAATTGCTCTTTACCAATATCGTTTGTAATAGTTTCAAACGTCTGTTGATCCATTACTGGCAATTTATTTTCATCTATATAATCATTTAGGTACTTCATCATTCCATTTCTTTAATAACCAATATATAAAACTATATATTATTATAACATAAAATATTGCTAATGTAAACTCTAACATGGTAACGTTGATTTCTCAACTCTCCTTTCTATATCTTTAATATAATCCTTTGTTTTTTCTATTAAATAATACTTACGATTCTCTAACATAGCTGCCTCACCTGTAGTACCTGTACCTGCAAATGGGTCTAATACAAGACCGTTTTCAGGTGTAACTAATCGCACTAGGTACTTCATTAAGTCTAATGGTTTTACTGTAGGGTGTTCAGTATCTCCTTTTTCTTTTTTATTTGCCTTAGCACAATAAAAGAAATCTGCCCAATCTGTATCTAAACCACTATGAATAATATTTGCAGGCCATCTGCCTTTTACTATTGTTCCTTTGTAATCTTCTTTTAAACCTAACTGATATACTGCTTTCTTATTCATTGCTTCTTTACGAACATTTTTACTTGTATCAAATACTTCATCACCAACTCTACACTCATCTAAATTTAAATCTTTGTTTACACCTTTTCTTGCCATAACAATAGGTTCGTGTGCTGGTTTTAATAAGTTTCTTCTTTTAGGAAACCCACTACCATATATCCAGTTTATCATATCAAAGATTTCAAACCCAGCGTCTTCTATTGCAACAGCCATTCTATGATAATTTCTAGTAGCTGCAAATGCTAATAATACTGCACCTGGTTTTAAAGTTCTATACACTTCTTGCCAGAAGTCTTTTTGAAATGCTATGTCGCCACCATCCCATTCTTTACCCATAAAGCCTTTTGATAGTCTTTGAAATGAACCATCTTTACCATATTTAGCTTCTGTACTATTTGTAAACCTTTTAGCAATAGATTGTAAATGATATGGTGGATCAGTTACACAAGAATCAAATACATTCTCATCTAAAGTTTTTAGATGTTCTATGCTGTCGGCGTTGATAATTTTATTAGTGTCCATAATAATAATATAATAATTAAAAACCTTTCAATACTCCAATTAGTTTTCCATGCTATGAACGATCCCGTAGCATAGCCCCAATGTATAGCAACCATAATAAGGATTAAATCTATCATAATTTGTATTCAAAATTTTGTGTCTCCTCATTAATGTGTATTTGTTTTGCACCATTTCTAATATGAAAGTGTGTTGCCATTGGTGTTAATGGTGATAAGGTTACCAATCTTTCAGACTTATTCTTTTTAACCCATTCAGCCAATTTATTAATAATCTCTTTACCTGCACCTCTTTTCCTTGACCATACTGTATATGCTATTACTATTTTACCATCTTTAACTCTGGACATATAATCCATTTCTCTAACAGTATAAGGTACTTCAGGACAAAATGCAACACAAACTATTGCTTCAATCTCATCATTATATTTTAATCCAAATATTTTTCTGCCGTGGGTTATTCTAAAACCTAAAGTCAATTCAGGTCTAACAGGATCTTCCGATACATCTATATCATCTAATTCAACTAAATCTGTACCTTTGACCCACTTAAAAA
>TARA_B100000686_G_scaffold351759_1_pt1 | contig 13611 bp, 12 predicted proteins | sample TARA_B100000686 | Tara Oceans TARA_B100000686 (sample SAMEA2622733) | marine metagenome | biome: marine biome (ENVO:00000447); feature: marine epipelagic mixed layer (ENVO:xxxxxxxxx); material: "saline water (ENVO:00002010), including plankton (ENVO:xxxxxxxx)" | depth 150 m
ATATTTATGATGAAAAAGAATCTGATGAGATAATAGAAAATTTTCTTTTAGATATTGATGAATCAAATGTAATATCCAAAACAGATTTACTTGATATTGAAGTTAATGCTCCTGAATTTATTGATCCAAAAGAAATTTCCATGAATGAAGATCCGTTTGATCAAACTATTTCAGAGACATCTACCAAGGAAAATAAAGAGCGTTTGATTCATTTAAAAGAATTTAATTATTCTTTTAAAAAAAATTCAAAGAAAATTGATGATTTGGAGAAAGAACCTGCATATAAACGCCATGGTTTAAATTTAGATGAACCTGAATTAAATCCAGAATCAACGACCACATTAAGCGTTGAAACTGATGATAACGATGAATTAGATCTAAAATCAAACAATACTTTTCTTCATGATAATGTAGATTAGATTTATAAAATTATTTTGTTATGTCATTAGAAAAATTAATTATGCCAGCCATTAAAGAAGCAATGAAATCTAAGGATGTTATTCGTCTTCAAGCTTTACGGGCAATAAAGTCTGCTATCATATTGTTTAAAACTCAAGGTAAAAAAGAAGAAATTTCAGAAGTTAAAGAAACTCAAATTCTTCAAAAGCTTGTTAAACAAAGAAACGAAAGCGCATCTATATATAGAAGTCAAAATAGAATTGATCTTGCTGAACCAGAAGAAGCTCAAGCTAAGGTGATAAGTGAATTTCTTCCTGAACCACTTTCTGATAATAAGGTTGAAGAAATTGTAAATATTATTATTAGTGAAGTTGGAGCAAGTGGAATGGAAGATATGGGAAAGGTAATGGGAATAGTTACTTCAAAACTTTCAGGAAAAGCTGATGGAAAATTAATTTCTAGTATTGTTAGGAAAAAACTTTCTATTTAAGTGCCAATTAATTTATACCTAATTTTACTCTCTATGGCCCAGTAGTTCAACTGGATAGAATATCAGATTTCGGCTCTGAGGGTTGGGGGTTCGAATCCTCCCTGGGTCACTCTTATAAAATTAGAATTCAAATTATTCAAATAGTTCAAATAAATCATTAGCTAAATTCCCAAAACTAGCACTTGAAAGATTAGTTGTCATTACTACAATTGTATTTGAATGAAGAGCCATAAAAGCATAAGTAGTCCCCCCTACAGACCCTCCAGTATGTCCAATCAATGGATTGTTATTTTTATCATAACGTGTTCGCCATCCTATGCCATAGCTTGTGCTCAAACCATCCATAGTTTTTTGAGGAGTAATCATTTCCGTTATACTTTTTTCAGTTAGGTAGTCATAATTGGAATGTGCCCAAAGAAATTTTGCTACATCTTCTGTTGTTGATATAAATCCTCCGCCAGCCCATTTCCAACTATTATTAACCTCAGGTGCAATAATTGCTGTTTTAGTTGAATCTAACAAATAGTAACTAACCTTTTCAATGCCTATTAAATTTTTCTGCTCTGCATGTGTATTTTTCATTTCTAATAAATCAAAAACATGGGCCTGCATATAATCTAAAAAAGGATCACCAGAAGCATTCTCAATTACTACACTAAGAAGAGTCCATGCATGGGTAGAATAAGTATACTTTGTGTTTGGTTCATGCAAAAGTGAATCTATTTTGAAAACACTTAAACCTTCGTTAACATTTGAAAAGTTTTTATTAATCATCATTTCATCTTCTTTATAATGTCTTATTCCAGAAAGATGACCAGCAATCTGTCTTGGTGTAAAATCCCATCTCTTTTTAGGATATTCTGGAACATAAAAGTATATACTACTATCTAAATCTACTTTTGCTTCTTCAACCAATTTCATCAAAGCAGAAGCAGCAAGTGTTTTTGAAAAACTTCCAATTCTAAATCTAGTCTTTGAAGGTAAAATTTTTCTTTTTTCATCTATATCTGCATATCCAAACCCCTTAGAATAGATTTTATTTCCATCTTTAAGAATTGTTACGGAAATCCCAGGCAAATGATTTGCATTAAGAATATTTGAAATCATTTGATCTGCCTTGGTTACTTCCTCAGAATATTGCTCTGGAGACAAGCATCTAATAAATGCCAAAAAGATTAATCCCATAAAATATTGGAAAAAGTTTCTTAACATAATATCATATTTGTTTAGACTTCATTATTAGTACTTTTGTAAATAGCCAATAAGTAATTAAAAAAAGAATCAAAATAATTATCTCAAGATTAACAAGATAATATGGCCATTCACCAATTATTAATGGATTTTTTACGTTTGGAGGCCTATTGACATACATATAATTAGAACCTAAAAGTGAATTTAATGGCATAAAAATTACCATTAGGATATTTAAAATTATTAAAGTTCTCAACCAAGAAAGTTTTGTTAGCTTAAAGTCTAATAAATAATATAGAAATAATGGAAAAAGTATAATTATACCATGATTAGTATAATAAATTAAATATTCAAATAAACTTCCATCATAATCATTTATTTGAGGAGTTAGTAATGCTACAAGGCCACCTAAAACTCCACCATAAAAAACAAATTCAAATAAAATTTTATTTCTAGGAATAAATAAAAGAATTGTACATAATAAAGCATTTATGCTACACAAATGTAGAGGAAGATGCTCTTTAGTGGTCCATTGATTTGTTAAAAAATTTTCTATATGAGAAAGAACTATTGTGATTAAAAGGAAAAGACTAATACTTTTCCCTAAAGTAAGTCTATTTTTTTTATTTAAATAGCTACCTATTAATAAGAAAAGGAAGATAAAAAAAATGGTAATCGATAGATTTCTACCCCATTCAAAAGTTAAAAAATCAATAGTATAGCTTCGCATTATTTAAATATAGAAATTTAAATAATAATGCTTAAATGAAAAAAAGTTTTAGTTAGCAATTTTTTTCAAACTTTTTATTGTTTCTCTAGGATTTTTTGATTTAAAAACAAAACTACCAGCAACTAGAATATCAGCACCTGCTTTAATTAATTCCTCTGCATTTTTATCTGTAACACCTCCATCAACTTCAATTTTGGTTGAAGCTTTATTTGAGAGTATAACTTTTTTTAACTCCTTTATTTTATTATATGTTGTTTCAATAAAACTTTGACCTCCAAATCCAGGATTAACACTCATCAAGCAAACTAAATCTATTTCATTAATAATTCCTTCTAAATTGGAAACAGGTGTATGAGGATTTAAAGCTACTCCAGCTTTCATGCCTTCATTTTTTATTTCTTGAATAGTCCTGTGAAGATGTGTGCATGCTTCAAGGTGAACTGTTAGAACGTGAGAATTAAGCTTTGCAAATTTTTTAATGTATCTATTTGGTTCAACTATCATTAAATGAACATCTAAGGGTTTTTTTGCAATACTTTTTATAGATTTCAAAACAGGCATACCAAAAGAAATATTTGGAACGAAAACACCATCCATAATATCAATATGGAACCAATCAGCATCACTATCATTTATAATCTTACAGTCCCGCTCTAAATTACCAAAATCAGCTGAGAGAATTGAAGGAGCTATTAACTTGTCCATATTTTTTTATAAGCTATCCCAAATAAGTCTTTAAAATTTTACTTCTAGAAGTATGTTTCAATCTTCTAATAGCTTTTTCTTTTATTTGACGAACTCGTTCTCTTGTTAGGTCAAAAGTTTCTCCTATCTCTTCAAGAGTCATAGCGTGTTGATTTGCTAGACCAAAATATAGTCTAACTACATCTGCTTCTCTTGGTGTTAATGTTTCAAGTGCGCGTTCTATTTCTGTTCTTAAAGATTCGTGTAAAAGAGTCCTGTCAGGATTTGGAGATTCACCTATATTTAGCACATCATAAAGATTTGAATCTTCTCCTTCAACTAAAGGTGCATCCATTGAAACATGACGCCCAGAATTTTTAAGAGATTCCTTAACATCATTAATTGTCATATCTAGTTCTTTTGCAATTTCTTCAGCTGATGGTTGGCGTTCATGTGCTTGCTCTAAAAAAGCATAAGTTTTGTTGATTTTATTTATTGAACCTATCTTATTTAAAGGAAGTCTAACTATTCTTGATTGTTCAGCTAATGCCTGAAGAATAGACTGTCTAATCCACCATACAGCATAGGAAATAAATTTAAAACCACGAGTTTCATCAAAACGTTGAGCAGCCTTTATTAAACCTAAATTACCTTCATTTATAAGATCAGGAAGAGTCAAACCTTGATTTTGATATTGCTTAGCAACTGAAACCACAAACCTAAGGTTAGCTTTTGTTAATTTTTCCAAAGCAATTTGATCACCTTCTTTTATTCTTTGAGCTAATTCTACTTCTTCTTCAGCTGTAATCAAATCTACTTTTCCAATTTCTTGTAAATACTTATCTAATGAAGCAGTCTCCCTATTAGTTACCTGCTTTGTAATCTTAAGCTGTCTCATATTAATGTGTTAGATTATACTATTTATACGTATTTCATCATCAAAGGTTTCAAATTAAAAAATAAAAAATAAATTAAGAGTTTTATTTTTTCCTTTCAGGACGTTCTAGCAATGCTTTTCTTGATACTTTTTGTTTTCTAGTTTTTGGATCTATTCCAAAATATTTAACTTCAATTTTGTCTCCAATTTTTAATACATCTTCTACATTATTTGTTCTTTCCCAAGCAATTTCAGAAATATGTAAAAGTACTTCTTTACCAGGTACAAATTCAACAACAGCACCAAAATCCAAAATCTTAATGACCTTAACTTCATATACTTTTCCAACTTCTGGTTCAAAAATAATATTGTTTATTCTTTCAATAGCAGAATCAATCTTTTCTTGGTTAACACCAAGTATTTCAATTACTCCCTGATCACCATTCTCTTCAATAACTATAGTAGTATCTGTTTCCTTTTGCATTTCTTGGATAACCTTTCCGCCTGGACCAATAACTGCTCCAATAAATTCATTAGGAATAGTCAGTTTAATCATTTTTGGCGCATGAGGTTTTACACTAGCATTTGGTTCTTTAATAGTGTCTATTAATTCATTTAATATCTTAATACGGCCTTCTTTAGCTTGATTTAATGCAGTAGTTAATATTTCATAACTAAGACCTTTAATTTTAATATCCATTTGACATGCGGTAATACCTTCTTCAGTTCCAGTTACTTTAAAATCCATATCTCCAAGATGATCCTCATCTCCAAGTATATCAGAAAGAATAGCAAAATTATTACCATCACTAATTAATCCCATAGCTATTCCAGATACTGGGTTTTTAATTTGTATACCAGCATCCATCAATGCTAAGGTTCCAGCACAAACAGTTGCCATTGAAGAAGATCCATTTGATTCTAAAACTTCAGAAACTATCCTTACTGTATAAGGGCAATCTTCTGGCATAACTTTTTTTAATGCTCTTTGAGCAAGATTACCATGGCCGATTTCTCTTCTTGAAGTTCCTCTTAATGGACGAGCTTCTCCAGTTGAGAATGGAGGAAAGTTATAATGTAAGTAAAATGTTTCTTCTCCCTGGTTAGTGGGCGAGTCAATTATATTTGCCTCTCTTGATGTTCCTAATGTTACAGTTGCTAAAGCTTGAGTTTCACCACGAGAAAAAATAGAAGAACCATGAGTTGATGGTAAATAATTAGTTTCACACCAAATAGGACGAATTTCTGTATTTTTTCTTCCATCTAAACGAATTCCATCTTTAATTACTAGGTCTCTGATTGCTTTTTTGAAAGCAGTTCCAGTATATTTTGAAATTAAATCACCTTTCTCTTCAATTATTTCTTCAGAAAAGTTATCCATAATTTCTTCTCTTAGATCATTAAAAGCATTATTGCGATCTGATCTATCTAAACCTTTTTTTGCTATTTCATAGGCTTTTTTATAACCCAATTTAATAACTTCAGTTTCAAGGTTTAAGTCACTATTCTCTTCTTCATATGACCTAATATCTTTTTTTCCCGCTTTTTTCCCTAAACTAATTTGAGCTTCAATTTGTTTTTTAATTGCATTGTGGCCAAATTCAATAGCTTCAACCATTTCTTTTTCAGAAATTTCATTAAATTCGCCTTCTACCATTGCCACAGATTCCATGCTAGCTCCAATAATCATATCTATATCAGAGTTTTCAAGTTGATTTTTACTTGGATTTATAACCATTTTTCCACCAATCCTACCAACTCTTACTTCAGAAATTGGATATTCAAATGGTAAATCAGATAAGTGAATTGCAGTTGATGCAGCTAAACCAGCTAATGAATCAGGCATTACGTTTTCATCATTAGACATTAACTGAATCATGATTTGTGTTTCTGCATGATAATCTTTTGGAAAAAGTGGGCGTAAAACTCTATCAACTAAACGCATTGTTAATATTTCATCATTACTAGGACGAGCTTCTCTTTTAAAAAAGCCTCCTGGAAATCTTCCTGCAGCAGCAAATTTTTCTCTATAGTCAACTGTCAAGGGTAAAAAATCTACTTGACTAGCATGTCTTGATGAGACAGCAGTGGCAAGAAGCATACAATTTCCCATTGTAACAACAACTGATCCATCAGCTTGTTTTGCTAGCTTACCAGTTTCAATAGTTATTATACGATTATCATCAAGCTTAATAGTTTCTTTAAATGTTTTTGGTTTCATTTTTCAAGGTTTAAAAATTATGTTGTGTGTTTTGCAACCAATGAAAAACTGTGGCACTTTTTTAAAATCTTAATAAAAAAGAATAAACTTATTTACGTATCCCTAACTCTTTAATTATTGTACGGTATCTTTCAATATCTTTAGATTTTAAATAATCAAGAAGATTTCTTCTTTTGCCAACTAAACGAACTAATGATCGCTCAGTATTGAAGTCTTTTCTATTTTCTTTTAAATGACTTGAAAGATGATCTATTCTGAAGGAAAAAAGTGCAATTTGCCCCTCAGTAGATCCTGTATTAGTTTTAGATTTCCCATATTTTTTGAAAATCTCTTCCTTTTTTTCTTTAGTTAAGTACATGCAAACATTATTTTAATAATTTTTATGTAAAATTAAGATTTGCAAATATAATTAATTTTAATCAGCGTTAAATATAATTAATCAAATTATTCTCTAATCGGTTGATTAAGAATAAGATCAATATATTGATTTACTATATTTTTCAATTCACTTCTGTGAACAATAAAGTCTAAAAACCCTTTTTCTTTAAGAAACTCACTTTTTTGGAAACCTTCAGGTAGATCTTTGCCGGTTGTATCTTTCACTACTCTAGGTCCTGCAAATGCAATCAATGCATTAGGTTCAGCAATGTTTATATCTCCTAACATAGCAAATGATGCAGTTGTGCCACCTGTTGTTGGGTCTGTACATAATGATATATATGGTAATTTGGCTTCTGCAAGATGAGCTAATTTTGCGGAAGTTTTTGCCATTTGCATAAGCGATGTTGCCGATTCCATCATTCTAGCACCACCAGATTTTGAAATAACTAATAAAGGAAATGAATTTTCAATACAATAATCAGTTGCTCTAGCAATCTTTTCACCTACCACTGAACCCATTGAACCACCAATGAATTCAAAATCCATACATGAAACAACAAGTTCTTTTCCTTTTGATTTTCCAACTGCTGTTCTTATTGCATCATTTAAATTTGTTTTATTCTGAGCTTCTTTGATACGGTCTTTATACTTTTTATTATCTATAAAGTTTAGAAAATCCTTTGATTTTAAATTTATATCAAGTTCAATAAACTCATTATTATCAAAGATGATACTAAAATATTCTTTGCTTCCAATATGTACATGATAATCATCTTCTGGACTAACATAAAAGTTTTTTTCTAATTCTAAAGTTTCAATTGTTTTTCCTGAAGGAGTCTTGTACCATAAACCTTTAGGAATATCTTTTTTTTCCTCAGTTTTAGTTAAAATGCCTTTTTCTCTTCTTTTAAACCAGCTCACAATACTATAATTTTAATCTAAGGTATTAACATTATTTAAATCTTCAAAAGCCTTTTCTAATCTAGAAATAAATGATTTTTCCCCAAGTCGAAGCCATTTTCTAGGATCATAATACTTTTTATTTGGTTTATCAATTCCATCAGGGTTTCCTATCTGTGAATTTAAATACTCATGATTTTCATTCATATAATCCCTTATACCCTTATTAAATGCATATTGTAAATCAGTATCAATATTCATTTTAACTACTCCGTAATTAATGGCCTCTCTTATTTCTTTGATTGAAGAACCAGAGCCTCCATGAAAAACAAAATCAATTGTGTTAGTTGGCAAACTTAATTTTTTTGATATATATTCTTGAGAATCTCTTAAAATCTTAGGCTTTAGCTTTACATTTCCAGGCTTATAAACACCATGAACATTTCCAAACGCAGCAGCTATAATAAATTGAGAACTTATTTTTGATAATTCCTCAAAGGCATAAGCAACTTCTTTAGGTTTAGTATATAGTTTTGATATATCTAATTCAGTATTATCAACACCATCTTCCTCTCCTCCAGTAACTCCTAATTCAATTTCTAGAGTCATTTCCATTTGACTCAATCTGTATAAATAATTTTTACAAATACTTATATTTTTTTTTAACGGTTTATTTGAAAGATCAATCATATGTGAGCTAAATAAAGAATTATTGTGAATCTTATAATATTTTTCATTAGCTTCAATTAATCCATCAATCCATGGAAGTAATTCTCCAGAACAATGATCAGTATGTAAAATAACATAAGCACCATATTCTTTAGCTAATTCGTGAATATGTTTTGCCCCTGCAATTGCACCAGCGATTGCAGCCTTTTGATTTGTATTTGACAAACCCTTTCCAGCGTTGAACTGTGAGCCACCGTTCGAAAATTGAATTATAACTGGGCTATTTATATTTGAAGCTGTTTCTAAAACAGCATTAATTGAATTTGAACCAATTACATTAATTGCTGGAATTGCAAAGTTTTTTACTTTAGCTAACTTAAAAACTTCTTGAACATTTGATCCTGTAATTACTCCAGGACTAAAAGTTAATTTCATAAAATTATTTATTTATCAAAAATACAATAATATCAGAAAGGATAATTTATTCCAATATTAAATACAGCATGTTTTATTCCAAATTCACTTAGCCAGCGGTTACTTTCCAATGAAGGGTTATAAGTTTTAAATCCAGTATCAAATCGAAAAACAAAAAAATCAAAGTCATATCGAATGCCAAAACCAGTTCCTATTGCGATTTCACTTAAATCAGAAATTTTTTCAAATCTAGCTCTTGAATCTGTAACATTATCTCCAATATTCCATATATTACCTGAATCAATAAATAAAGCCCCTTTAATTGGTCCAATAAAAGGAAATCTATATTCAAAATTTGCCGAAATCTTAAAATTAGCTTCATTAAATTCATTATTATAATCTGTGGTTCCAGGACCTAATTTGTAGGCTTTCCACGCTCTATTATCATTTGCTCCTCCAGCAAAATAGGATCTAGAAAAAGGTATGTTAATTGAATTACCTATTGGCAAAGCCATTCCCCCAAATATTCTAAACGCAAAAATTCTTTCTCTTCCAACAGAAAAGTGACGAATATAATCAATCTCTGATTTTATATACTGAGATGGAGAAACTCCATTAATTTGATATTTTCCTTCATTGTTTTTTGTACTTGTAAGTTCTAAAAACTTATTTAAAACACTTCCTACCCATTCAAATTTAAATTTTAGTTGATAAAATTCTTCATCTATTAAACTTTCCTGATTATTTAGATTAAAATTTATTGAAGACCCTAAAATCAAATTATTTACTGTTAATCTCTCTTGACGCTCTCTAATACTATTTATTTGATTTAAATCATTATTATCACTAACTGTAATAATATTGTTTTGAACATTTTTAATAAATAAATTTGCCCCATTAGGTATAACTAAATTCCCTATATTATCAAGGTATTCAGCCGCATCTGGTATTTTTTTTGCAATTTCATTTAATCTATCATATGAGTTTTTGTATACATTGAAATAATTTTGAACATTTTTGTTGTTAACAAATTCAAAATCAACTAGTTTAAAACTAATTTGTTTTGCACTATTTGGTTTCCATTGGTATTCAAATGTACTTCCAAAATATTGTTTATCTAAACCTATATTTTCTTGAAGAGTTGTTCCAAAAGATAATTGAGTTGATGGATTCATTTCTTTAGGAATAAAATTGCTTAGAGAAATAGGGAATATAATTTTTGGAAATTTTATATTTATATCCCCACCTAATTCAAATAAATTAAAAAATTTATCTTCAGGATTAGCTGAATTTCTTGAAGCTCCAAGCATGCTTTTAACACCAAAATCTAGAATTTCAGTTCCATTAAAAATGTTTCTAATGCCACTAGTTATCCCAAAACCCATTCCAATATCTTGAATATTAGAGTGTGATAAGTCCAAATCTAACCCCAAAGAAAATCTTTCCTTTGGGGTTAAAAAAATTGATGTAGATAAAGTACTATCACTTATTTGTTTATATGTTATACTTGGATATTTGAAGTTTTTAAGTGAGTTGAAATACCTATAAGTTAATTCTCTATCTTTATCACTATACCAGTCATTAATTTTTATAAAAATAGGATCAGTTATTGATTTTTCTTTATATTTTAATTTTTCCTTAGAATATATATTTACATCATTATATAAAGAATGGAAATTATAGGTGTCAATTTCACTTTCTATGTTCGGTTCTATATATATATTTATCTGCTGAACTCTGAATTTTTTATAGGGTATTATCATTAAACTATCATTTATTCTTCTTTTAATTGGATTAACTTTTATTAGAACATCTATATTTTTATCAACTTTACTACTATCAATTTTGGCAATAAATTGAAGACTGTTTTGTTGAAAATTATAAACACCATTATTTCTAAACATTTCTAAAAGCCTATCTCTTTCATTCTCAATACTTTGTATAGTAAATGCGTCCCCGTTTTTTAAAAAGCTTTCACCTTTATTATCTATATATAAATCTTCTAATTCATTTGGTTCAATTTCTTCAAGAATATTTCCAATAGTATACAGTTCTTTTAAATCAATATTATATACTATTTCCTCAAAATTTGATTTTAACTTATTTATATCCACATCTGATATAACATCAAAATAACCAAGATTTTTATAATATTGATTTAATATAATAGAATTACTATTAATCAAAGTAGTATCTACTAAAATTGCCTTTTCTCCATTTCTATTTAACCAAGAATTTAATTTAATTGCATATTTTTCTAATTGGTAAACTTGCTTTTTAGACATTAATTTATTTAGTCTTTGTCTTCTATTAGGTTTTAAATCTAGCCAATTCTGAAAATTTTCCTTTGGAGATTCTTTCACTAAACTATTTAGCTTAAGTTTTAAAGGATAACCTAGAAATAGAGTATTTGGTTTGGGAAGCAACAACTTAGTTGCAGGATCATTTGCTCTTTCATTTCCATTGACAAACAATCTATATCTTCCTAATAGATTTTGATTTTCTTCTAGTAGTTTACTTGTACTACAACTAGTAAGTATAAGAAAAATGAATATTAGATTGTGTATTTTTGGGAATGTAAATTTCAATACAAATAATTTCTATAATCAAAAGTACATTATTTTATATGCTTACTAAAAGTGAAATAACGAAAATAAAGCAACTTTCTAAAAAGAAATATAGAATAAAAGCTGGTCTCTTTGTAGCTGAAGGAGAAAAGGTAATATATGAACTACTAAATGAAAAGTATGTATTAAAAAAACTTTATACTACTAAAGAAACTACTAAAATATCAGCGATATTAATTTCAGATCATAAAATGCAACAGATTTCACATTTTAAAAACCCAAGTAAATTCTTGGGAGTTTTTAAGTTGCCATTACATTCAATTCCAAAAAACAATTTTCCTATACTAGCTTTAGATAGAATTTCTGACCCAGGGAATCTAGGCACAATAATTAGAACATGTGATTGGTTTGGAATAGACAATATAGTATGTAGTTTAAATTCAGTTGATTGTTTTAATCCAAAAGTTATCCAATCATCAATGGGATCAATATCTAGAGTTAAATGTCACTATATAGATTTAATTAATTATTTAAACAACTCTAAGTTTAAAATTATTGCTACAACGATTAAGGCAGAAAAATCAATATATGATTTTAATTTAACAAATAAGGTAATCTATGTTTTTGGTAATGAGTCAAATGGAATTTCTTCAGATATTATAAAACTAGTGAATGAAAAAATATTTATACCAAAAACAGCTAAAAATTCAGTTACTGATAGTTTAAATGTTGCATCAGCAGTTTCAATATTACTAGGAGAACGTTTTCGTCAATTAAAATAACTCTTTATTCAAATGTAAAGTTAATCACCAGGCCTCTGCTTAGCATTTTGTTTAAATTTCCTGTCCATGGACTATCTATATCAGCATCTGGAATAATTTCATTTTGTAATGAGAATATACCTCTAATTGAAGGAGAAAATTTGAAATAATATAGATAAAAATCAAAACCTAAACCTAATTCATAGTTTAAGCTATTTGTTACAGTTCTAAAAACATTACTTGAATTGTCATCTGTATTTTTTTCATTACTTGTAAGATTAAAATCAGTTGAAACACCAAATGTTATGTAGGGTTTGTAATTGTTAATCCTTTTAGCACTCATTTTAATTAATAGTGGTATGTGAATATATGTAGATTTAACTTCTCTAATTTGATCTGGAGTAGGGGGGCAGTCTTCAAATAATCCACAATTTATTCCAAATGCAGGGAGGTTTGGATAAATAAGATCTCTTTGAGAATAAACAAGTCCAGGCTCAAGCCTTAAGTTAAAATACTCATTTATTCTTAGATCACCTATAAGGCCAACATTAAAACCGGTTTTAGATTCTACTTGAATATCTTCAAAATTATTTGTTTTATAATATCCACTAGGATATTCAAACTTAAAATCATATGTGTTGAACCCTACAAAATACCCATAGTGAAGCACCTTTTCATCAAAGTTTGGCAAATTTATAATTCTCTCTCTAACCGTAGGGTATTGCGCACTTAATTTTGTAAAAAACAAAATAAATAAGAACAAAAAATAGTATTTTTTATTACGAATTGTCACTAAAACAGGATGGTTTATTATAATAAATTATTTACTATAACTATAAACCCAATTTTCCTTAAAATATTGTTGAGATTTTGTTATGAATGGAAAAAAGATAATTTTTTATACAGAATTGTTTCCGTTTTGTCTTAATTTCTCATAGAGGACGATTCCACAGGCTACTGATACATTAAGAGAATCTAGACTAGTTATCATTGGAAGTTTAATTTTACAATCACATTGCTTTAATAAATTTAGATTAATTCCTTTTTCCTCTGATCCAAAAAGAAAAGCTACGGGCCCTTTTAAATTAATATCATATGCAATATCATTAGACTTTTCGGTTACTCCTACAATTTTAATTTTTTCTGATTTCATAAAAAAGAATACATCCTTTAAATGTGATACTCTTGAAATAGGAACAAGAAAAGCACCTCCAGAAGAAGTTTTTATGGCAGCCGCATTAACAGGAGCACTTCCCGTTTGAGGTATAATTACTCCATTTACACCAGTTGCCGCAGCAGAGCGCATAATAGCCCCTAAATTACGTGG
>TARA_B100000686_G_scaffold189187_1_pt1 | contig 13606 bp, 9 predicted proteins | sample TARA_B100000686 | Tara Oceans TARA_B100000686 (sample SAMEA2622733) | marine metagenome | biome: marine biome (ENVO:00000447); feature: marine epipelagic mixed layer (ENVO:xxxxxxxxx); material: "saline water (ENVO:00002010), including plankton (ENVO:xxxxxxxx)" | depth 150 m
CGTGCGGAGGCCACGGGCATTTAGGCGGGCGTTAACCGCATCGCCCACATCACTCCTCGCGCCAAAAACCAGCACCGCTGGTTCCTGTCCAGTCAGCGTTTGCCCAATTTTGATCGCTGAACTATCGATCCGTCGGCTCGGTTGCCATGGATGTTGTTTACGACGGTTGCTTGCGGCAGAAACCAAGAGTCTCCCGATTACAACAAGGAGACTCAATATAAAGGATCTAATGGCGTGGGGTAGGACCCCCTGAGCACCGAATTTATCCAGATAACGCCGAAGTCCCTGCTCTTTATGTCGTAGCAGCGAGATTTCTGTTGTTACTCCTGACCCTCCTTGATAATGAAAAACGGGTGCGTCGGGAACAAACCCGATGTTCCAACCTTGCTCACGCGCGCGTCTGCAATAGTCAAGATCTTCAAAGTGCAGAAAATATCCTTCATCAAATCCGCCGATTTGCTCATGCACCTGCCGCCGAACCATCATGCACGCGCCTGAAATCGCATCAACATGAACGGACGTTTCAGGAAGCGCTTCGTCGTGTCGATCAAAAGTCGGCAGTATCGGAAACGGACTGATCGATCGAGCCACCTTGCCGCAGGATCGAAGCAATGTCGGATCATAACGCCTGCTTCCTGCTTGCTCGCGCCCTTGAAGGTCGAGCAGCAACGCCCCGCAGAGCCCGCTCTCGGGGTGAGCAGCCAAATACTCTGTCATCTTCCGAAGAGTTCCCTCAGGCAGGAACGCATCGGGGTTTAGGAACAATATAAGGTCATTGGTCGCCTTGGCCGCTCCAATATTCGACGCGGCACCAAAGCCGTAATTTTCGTCTAATTTCACAAAGATCAAACCGCGATGGGGTTTGAGAAAGTCCACGCTAGAATCCGAAGAGGCGTTATCGATAACAATCAGTTCGGAACTCGGCGTTAAACGACGCAGAGAATCGATAGCCGCCTCCAGAAAAGCGCCTGAATTGAAATTTACAATAACTATCGAGATACTGGACACGGAGATATACCCGCGCTACACGGCCCGATCTTCAGTCATCGAGGATTTCCCTCTAGCGTTAGGATTCCCGGCCTCGGTAGGTATGGCGAATTTCGTAGATCGGCTTGTCCTGGGACTCATGATAGGTCCGAGCCTGAAGCTCAGCAAGAAGCCCCACAGTAACAAATTGAAGTCCTACCAGCGTCAGGACAATGCCGGCCAGAACAGCAGGTCGGCCAGCAAGTGCGATCCCGAGAAATATCCGTTCAAAGAAAAGCCAGCCCAGGGCACCACCGCCGGCGACGGTACACCCCAGCCCAATACTGCCAAAAAACTGGATCGGCCGCGCAGAATAGCCCATCAGGAACTTCACGGTCAGCAAATCAAGTAGTACTCGGAATGTACGCGATAAGCCGTACTTGGACACGCCGGCGGTTCGTGGATGGTGCCGTACCTTGACTTCACTCATGCGAACACCATACCAACTCGCAATCGCCGGTATGAAACGATGCATTTCTCCATAAAGGCGAAGGTTCTTGGCCACGTCTCTACGCATTGCCTTTAGCGTACAACCATAGTCGTGGAGCTTGACGTCCGTGGTGGTGGAAATCAGCCAGTTAGCTGCGCGCGATGGGAGCAATCGGAGCCACAATCCATCTTTGCGCTCATGCCGCCACCCACAGACAAGATCCATTCCCCGATCTATTTCCCGAAGCAGCATGCCGATATCCCTTGGATCGTTCTGCCGGTCCGCATCCATCGTCACCACGATTTGTCCCTCGGCAGCGCGAAGGCCTGCCGCAAGTGCCGCGGTTTGCCCGAAATTTCGCCGAAACTCAATCACAACGATTGACGGATAGGTTCCTTGCAGCCCTGTCAGCACCTCGAGGGACCGGTCTGTGCTTCCATCATCTATGAAGATGATCTCATAGGATTTCCTGGTTTCTTCGAGAGCCGCCAGAATATCCTTGGTCAGTGGTTCCAGGTTGTCCCCCTCATTAAAAACAGGAAGGATTACTGATACCGCAGTCGTTGCCATGATTTTCTTCTTTTGCTTTTGATAGTAGGGAGCTCGACCGGGTAATTCCCTATGCCTCGCTCCAGGCACGGGCCAAAACTTCTTCCGTATCCAAGCGGAAGTGCCGATTGTAATACGGGTCGCCTTGGGATAGGACCTCACTATGCCGATTTCTAAATGCCTCGACTTCTCTTTCAAACCGGGCCTTCTTTTCTGGCGTGTCTTCATAACCGCGACTGACCGATTCGTGGTGATAGGCCTTGGCATACGGGGTAAAGATATTCAACAGTCCCTGGCTTCGCAATCGGAGACAGAAATCCACATCGTTGCAGGCAATCTTGAACACATCCTCGTCAAATCCCTCGACGGCGTTGTATAGCTCGCGCTTCACCATCATCATTGCCCCCGTTACGGCCGATACGTTTTGAATATTGTGGAGCCTGTTCAAATATCCGGGATCTCCGCCGTCCTCGTGTTTATGGGGATGTCCTGCATAGTCGCCGATTCCGATAGCGATCCCCGCATGTTGAATACTATCGTCCGGATAGTAAAGTTTGGCCCCTACAGCGCCAACCTCCGGGCGTTGAGAATGCTCAAGCATCGCCTCGAGCCAATCGCTATTGATGACCTCGATATCGTTATTCATGAGCACCAAATGGACGCCCTCAGAATTCTGCACGCCGAAATTGACAATTTGGGAAAAATTAAAAGGGACGTCTAGTCTCACAAAACGCACATTTTCGGTCTCTGACTCAAATTGCGAAATCAGTTCGTGCGTCAGTGTCTCTACGCTCCCATTGTCCACACCCAGAATTCGGTATTGTGGATAACGAGTATTTTCCAATAACGTACCGATACACTTGCGGAGCATGAGGGGTTGGTCGCGAAACGGTATGACGATCTCTACCGGGGGCTGATCAAGAATTGCTCGACGGACACGAAAAAAATGTGGTCCGTTAGCAGTCAACACTTCCCCCTGAATCCCGCGACGCTCCAACGCTTCTGTAACTGCCTGGCCACCACGGATGTGCGCCGATGGCTTCACCCCCGTATCGAGGCTTGTAGACTGAACCGACTGCCGCCAGTGGTATAGTGGCTCGGAGATGTGAAAAATCCGGTCTGTTTGCTCTGTCACCCGCAAAAGCAGATCAAAGTCCTGCGCCCCGTCGAATTCAGGCCGAAATCCGCCGACCTGATGGATCAGCCCCTTCTTGATAACCAACAAATGCGTAATGTAGTTGTGGCATAGCAACAGATCCGGCGAATAATCCGGCTTCAGATGCGGGAGACCAAAATAGCCGTCGTGCTTTTGCTCTGTCCTATCGCTGAATGTGGTTTCATCGGTATAGACAACGTCAGCGTTATGATCCGTGATCTTCTTAGCCACCTTCTGAAGCGCGCTTGGCGCCAGCATGTCGTCATGATCCATCAGCGCGACATATTCACCGTGCGAGCCGTCAACCGCCATCTGGGTGGCTACTGAGATTCCCGCACTTCGGGTGAGATGAATCTTTGTGACCCGTGGGTCATCCAATTTATCCAGAAATTCCCGCGTGCCTACATTGGTCGAACCGTCATCAACCAAGACTAAGTGCCAATGGGGGTAGGTCTGCCCGCGGACTGAATTAACGGCATCCGCCAACCAGGCCTTCGGCGTGTTGTGAACGGGAATCACTACCGAGATCAAAGGCCCTCCGGCAAGACTCCTATCGCCCGAAACGACTTTTTGTCTTTCAGATGCTGTCAGGTCTCTAAACCGTTCCGTCGGAGGTTGCGGCTTCTGCGAGAGTTGTTCAATCGCGCTAAGGTTCCGCGCCTCGTCCCGTGATTTTCTCCATCCGAAAAGCACTTTACGAAGGACCTCTGCAGCCCTCCAGGCCTTCGAGGACTTTAGAAGTTCGAGTTCCGCGTGTTCAAGACCATGCTTTTTTTCACTTTGCGCAAGTTCCGATTGGAGCTCCAACACACGATCCCGGGCCTCGTCGAGCATTACCTCTTTTCCCCATAGACGGTGAACCAATCTCTCTTCTGCCTCAGGCCCAAAGACCATCTCGGGCCATACAATTTGAAGATCGAAATCGTAAGCAGAATCGGGCGAAGGAACGGCCAGACGGGATTTAATTGAGACTCGTACTCCCCTCGCCTGATTGGAGGGAAGCCTACCGGGGATGTGGGCGAGGGCCTCAACATCAATATCCTTAATATCCCTTACCCCAAAGACGTAAGTACTGTCAGCGCTCGTCATTTTTCCAATACCGATTCGGGGCATGCCCAGCCATGACGGAAAAATTAGATCGAGTGTTTCGGGAATCCCCGGGCAATCACCAAATCGGAATTGGAACCGGCAGCCAGATCTGCTGAAGCTATTGGGAAACGGGATCACAACATGAGGTCTCTCTAAGCCTTCACCTTGCCCGAGCGACCCGACCAATTCAACTACATCCTGATCACCAAACCGACGTTTAAGTAAGCTTGCTATCTCGATGACACCGAACGCTCGTAGTGTCTCACCCCGAAATTTTCTCTCAAAACACCCGACTGCAGTTACGACAGGCCCTGGCGCAATCCCGACTTCCTGACATGCGCCAATTAAAAAGTCATAATGAGTGGCGCCCCACCGTCTAGCTGAAGGTAATCTGTCCAACGCAAGAGCACTTCGACTTAAGAAGTAGATCAGCGCACGACCATACATTGCGTCTACGCTAAGGAGTTCGGCCGGGCAACGCCACTCCTGGTCTATGGGAATGAAGTTGTCGTCATCTACCAGTACATTATCGGGAAGCAGGTCCACCCATACCGTTGTCTGATCCTTTGTAATCGTCTTAAGAAATTCGAGAAACTGTTGCGCTAGATCTTTGAATCGTCCAAAGTCGTTTAGCCGGAGAGCATCCAACCATAACTCATCCAAGGTTGCACCGGTTTGATAGTCTTCCCGATTCAACACGTGCTCAATATCTTTCTGATCCTCCTTCTTCCCGTTAGCTAGATTCTCTATTTCAAGTATGGGTCGCCGCTTAACTATCGTTTCATCGCGCGGCTTGAATGTTTCCGTCCAATACTGCCGCGCACGCGCGCCAATCGCCTGATGAATAAAATCGACCTTTACCGGGTCGCGTTCTGCTTTGTCGCGACGCCAGAACACCTGGTATTTCGGAACATCCCGCAGAGGAAATTTTCGAGTTTCTTCAAAGATTGACCAGACATGCCTATTGGGAACAGAGCCGGGGAAACGTGGCGCTCCAAGCTCATCGACATAACTGGCGAGGTGTTTCCACGCTCCCGCATTTTCAAAAAGAAAGTTTTTCCGAATCAACAGTTTTGGAGCATGAAAATCCGGGAGCGCTAAAATACACTCTCCACACAATGGGTCGCCGTCAGGACTGCTGTCGCGGAGAATCGACGTTAACGAGTGAGGCGACAAGTTGGGCTGAGCCACCATAACTGCTCCGCCTTGCTCTAGCGTGTTCCCTGCAATCCGCGTTAACGCTTCTGGAAGATCGTGTGAATCTTCAGGCTCGGTGCCAACGAAAAGAAGGTCAGGAACCGCACAGTCTGAGTCGATATCGTCTCCGGAATGGATGCAATCTTCCCCGCACAGCAAACGTGCCACTTCCTGATATTCGGCCCTCGGATCGCGGATTCGGACTTGACTTCCTTTGTCCTGAAGATGGCGTGCCATCGCAAGCCCGTTCCAATCCCAAAGAAGTACTGACGGCCGCTCGGGCAACCGCAACAGGTTAGAGACCCCAATTGATTCCAGCCGGAGGTTCGGCAGACCGTCACCCACCGAACCTAGGGATTGAGACTCCTCAGTATCCCACGCCAAATCAGGAAACCGGTTAATAGCCCGACGGAACTCCTCAGGGAGCATGCCGGAATTCAATGGAGTACCAGAATTATTAGAGGCATCACTCATGACTGGGAAAGGCAATCGAGAGACCCAGGTCTGCTACACCGAAGTCGCCCGGCGCTCCGCGGACCGGCATATAGATAAGATCATACCTTCGATCTACGGCGATATTGTCGCGAGTGGGATCATCCTGGGCGATACCGATCGAGAGAAAGTACTCCCCGGGAATGAGAGCGCAAATAAAGTCGAACCGCACGAGGACCTTACAGCCTGCCTCGAGACTTGGCACCTCGATGCTTCTTTCTCGGGTATTCGCTCCAAAAACAGTTCGACCATCAACGGTTTTCATCGTGAATCCGATGATCAGATCCTCGACGTTTTCAGCAAAGAACACGGAGAGATCAAGACCCACTTTTTGTCCCCGTTCAAATCCGCCTCGGATAGGGCCATTCTCCCCATGGAGAGCGTAGTCAAAGATAGCGACCCGCTGATCGCCCCAGCGATACTCATTCGGATTGTAAAGCGGCCGGGTTGGACAAAGATCCAGTGGCAAATTAGCGCTCACGGCGCTTGGCGCTTTTTCTAAAGATGCGCCAATCTCCCCGCCGATCCCGGCCCTGTCTTCTTTCATAGCTTCTGATGGAGGCGAAGCCGCTGATTCCATCAACTGAGTTTGAGTTGGAACTGAACGCTCCGATCCAAAAAGATCTTCCAAATAATCCTGAATCACAGTTTTGGGCTCGCCTTTCGACCAAATGGCTCCAGACTTCAAATAGATCGCGCGCGAGCAGTGAGCCTGAACAAGCTCCACCGAATGGGTAACAAAGAGTATCGTTTTTCCTGCTTTTTGCATCTCCTGAAAACGCCGAAAACACTTTCGTTGAAATCGAATATCACCCACGGCGAGAGCTTCGTCGACGATCAGAATGTCTGGGTCTGCATTCACAGCGGTCGCAAAAGCAAGTCGGACATACATCCCGCTGGAGTAGGTGCTCACCGGGTGCTCAACAAACTCTCCTATCCCTGCAAACTCGACGATATCCTGGAAACGATCCTCAACCTCTTCTCTAGAAATCCCCAACAGGGCTGCATTCAAATAAACATTCTCCCGACCAGAAAATGCGGGATTAAATCCTGCGCCGAGCTCCAACAGCGCAGCCAACCTGCCGCTCACCGCTACTGTGCCCCGAGTTGGCGTGAGCGTGCCGCATACCATTTCAAGCAGGGTGGACTTTCCGGAACCGTTCGGGCCGATAATGCCCACCGTCTCTCCGGGTGCGACATCAAAGCTGACGTCATCCAATGCCGTAAAGACCGAGTGGTAGGTTCGCCTACGCACCGAATACATCTCGCGAATCCGGTCGATCGGCCTGCCGTAAATTCGGTAATCCTTTCCGAGCCCCGTCACGCTGATTGAAGACTCAGAGGACATCGGCAAATCCTCTTCGCGTTTTTTGGAACCAGGCGAGCGAAACCCACGCGACCCCTACTGAAGCAACCCCATACAGGCCTAATCCATTCCAGTTGGGGAGTTCACCCCACAACACGACCGCCCTAAACTGCTCGATGATATAGGTAAGAGGATTAAGGTAGAGCAGATTTTGAAATTCAGCAGGCAACGCGGTCTTAGGGTAAAGGATGGGCGCCATGAAAAAAAGCACCGTGCTGAGCAGGCCCATCATCTGTGCGATATCCTTGAGGTACACCGCCGTCGCCGAAATAAGCCACCCGACGGCGATACAGACGAAGGCAAGAATAAACAACGGAATCGGGAAAAGTGCCGCTGTCCAGGGAATACTCCCCTCGACAAAAAAGAGATACGCCAGAAGGATTCCCGTGCTGATAACACCCTGAAAGAACGCGCTGATCACGGTGACCCAGGGCAACGCCTCCAAGGGGAAGACAACCTTTTTTACGTATTGTGGGTTAGAGACAATCAGGGTTGACGCCTGTGTGAGGCACTCCGCCAGGATGCCGTGTACCAACATACCGGAAAACAGGATAGCTGCAAATTCCGCATTGCCGCCACTCTGCGAAACCCACCGAACCTGGAGGATCGTGCCAAAAACGAATGTATAGACAGCAAGCAACAGAAGCGGCGTTACTAAAGACCATAACAGCCCTAGCACTGTCCCGCGGTATCGCCCCAAAATCGCCCGCTTTGTGAGCTGGCCAATGACAAAGCGGTGTTCGATAAGGCTCCCGGCAATATAGAGCAGATCCGCGCGATAGCGCGTGGTAGTTGATCGCAAAAGCTCTCTCTGCACTGTTCTAATGAGGCCTCACGAGTCGCCCGACTGATACTCCGTCACCAACTCACGAAGATACTTTCCATACGTGCTCTTGCCTAGATTTGAGGCAAGCTCTGCGAGATCTTCGATCCCGATGTAGTCCATGCGAAATGCGATCTCCTCGGGACAACAGATCTTCATTCCCTGGCGCGTTTCGAGCGTCTCGATAAACACCGAAGCCTGCAGCAGAGACTCGTGGGTACCGGTATCAAGCCAGGCGGTCCCCCGTCCCAGCAACTCGACGTTGAGACTGCCTTGCTCGAGATAAACCCGGTTAAGGTCGGTGATTTCCAGTTCACCGCGATCCGACGGTTTTAGCGATCGCGCATAGTCAGCGGCGTTCTGATCGTAAAAATACAGGCCCGTTACCGCATATCGGGAACGCGGTTTCTGCGGTTTTTCTTCAAGGGTTTGCGCCCTGCCCTTCTCGTCGAAGCTCACCACTCCGTAACGCTCGGGATCATTTACAAGATAGGCAAATACAGTCGCTCCGGCCTTTAGCGCGGCGGCACGCCTAACAGCGTCGGATAATTGGTCGCCGTGAAAAATGTTATCTCCGAGAATAAGTGAACAAGGCCCGTTCCCGACAAATTCAGAGCCGATGATCAGCGCCTGTGCGAGGCCGTCCGGAGAAGGTTGAACCGCATAGGCGAGGTTCAGGCCCCATTGCTCTCCGGTTCCCAGCAGCTCCTGAAACCGCGGTATATCTTGCGGCGTAGAAATCAACATGATGTCCCGGATACCCGCCAACATCAGGACGCTAAGCGGGTAGTAGATCATAGGCTTATCGTAGACCGGCAAAAGCTGTTTGGAGACCACCTGTGTTACCGGCGCCAACCGGGTTCCCGCTCCGCCCGCCAGAATCAGCCCTCTCATCTTGGTCCTCCAAGGCCCAAACGTATCGATGACGACTGTTTGCCTCCGACTTCCTCGACCCATTGCTGATTATTCAGGTACCACTCGATTGTGCGTTGAATCCCGGTTTCAAACCGCTCTTGGGGTTGCCACCCTAGCTCATTTTTGATCCGCGAAGCATCGATCGCATATCGGAAATCGTGGCCTGGCCGGTCTTTAACAAAGGTGATCAGATCTGAATATCGTCCTTCCGTACGAGGCGAAATCTCATCCAATTCGCGACAGATCGTCTCCACCACTTCGAGATTCGTTCTCTCGGCGTCGCCCCCGATGTTATAAGTCCGTCCCGATTGACCTCGACTCATGACCATGACGAGCGCCCTGGCGTGGTCATCGACAAAGAGCCAATCGCGAATATTGTCCCCCTTTCCGTAAACAGGAATCGGGTTTCCTGCCATGGCCTGATGGATTACCACGGGGATCAGCTTCTCGGGGTATTGATACGGCCCGTAATTGTTTGAACAGTTGGACACTACGGCATTGATCCCAAACGTTTCCCCCCAGGCACGAACCAAGTGGTCAGAGGCCGCCTTGCTCGCTGAATACGGCGAATTCGGCTGATAGGACGAATCCTCATGAAAGAGACCGGTCGCCCCAAGGGAACCAAAGACCTCATCCGTAGAAATATGATGAAAGCGGATCCTAGCGGCTGGAGCATCCGATTCAGTTGCGCGCCTTTCATCTTCTGCCCGGACCGCTTCAAGAAGATTATAGGTGCCATGGATATTTGTGTTGATGAAGTCGCCTGGACCGTCGATGGACCGATCCACGTGGGACTCCGCGGCCAAATGCATAATTGCATCGGGGTGATAACAATCCAGTAACTCCCGGATCGCGCCCGCGTCACGGATATCGGTTCTCTCATGCCGGTATCCCGGATAGGCCGACTCCTTGGTCAGGGTTGACTCGTTTCCCGCGTAAGTCAGGACATCAACGTTGATAATCGCTGCATATTGATCAGCGATCAATTGACGAATCACAGCCGAGCCGATGAATCCAGCCCCGCCGGTCACCATGACGCAGCACTGATTAGGCTCCGGAAGCATCTGGCCTGGCATCGAGGTAGATGCGGACACAATCAATCCTGGACCCCCCGCTTAAGCGCGGAATACAGACCGCTTGCATATCGGTCTACTCCTTCTTCAACGTCATGGCAGGCATTCGAAAAACCGGCTGCTTTCAGGCGATCAATATTGGCTTCGGTAAAACTCTGGTACTTCCCCTGCAGCGCTTCGGGCATTGGGAAGTAACTTAATAGTCCATCGCGGCAAGCGTCTTCAAGCAACAGGCGGGGCTCACCATCGATTTTTCGGCAGGCGTTGATGACCGCTAAGGCGACATCATTGAAACTTTGGGCCCTTCCTGTACCGACATTGAAGATTCCGCTTTTTTCAGGATTATTAAAGAAAAACAGATTTGCCTCAATAACGTCATCCACGTGGATGAAGTCACGCCTTTGTTCACCCGCTTGATAGCCGCCAGAACCCTCAAACAACCGGACGGAGCCCGTCTCGAAGTATTGATACGTCAGGTGCCAGGCGACAGAGGCCATGTGGCCTTTATGAGCCTCGCGGGGACCATATACGTTGAAATATCTTAGCCCCACAATCTGGGATGAAGGGCTCCGGCCGCCTGCAAACGCGTAACGATCGAATAGCGTTTTCGAATAGGCATAAGCATTCAATGGATGTTCGTTTTCGATTTCTTCGTCAAACGGGCCGTCGGAACCGTAAACGGATGCCGACGAAGCATAGATCAGGGATACACCCTTCTCGATGCATGCGTCGAGCAGGACCTTCGAATATTCGTAGTTTACCTCCATGACATATCGACCATCGCTCGCCATCGTATCGGAGCAGGCCCCCTGATGAAATACCGCGCTTACATTTCCAGGCAGCCCTGATTCCACGATCCGTTTTCGGAAATCATCCTTATCGAGATAATCCGCAATAGCAAGGTCACTGATATTTTGAATTTTCCCCGCATCCGAGAGATCATCTACCAGTATGATGTCGGCGCGATCCAGCGAGTTCAGCGCCGCAATCAAGTTCGATCCAATAAACCCGGCCCCTCCGGTGACGACGATCATCCTGAATCACTCCCCTTTTCCCGCGGGCATCAAATCCGACTGGCGCACCACACTCGTGCCAAACCTGCCCACGACGGCACTGGCGCCGAGAGTGGCCCACTTGATGCAGTCAGCCCAAGCGAGGCCTGCAGCCATACCCACAGAAATTACCGCAACCACTGTATCGCCTGCTCCACTCACATCAAACACTTCCCGGGCAGTTGCGTCCTGATGGATGATTTCCCCTGATGCGAGAAAGAGCGTCATTCCCTCATCCCCTCGAGTGACCAACAGACCTGTGAGATCCGCTTGATGAACCAGATCCTGCGCCGTGTCTGAGAACCCCGGATGATCGGTTGTAATGCCGGTGGCCAAAGCAAACTCATCACGGTTCGGCGTAACCAAAGTGGCGCCCCGGTAGCGTTCGTAATCGGCTCCTTTGGGATCCACAATAACCGGAGTCTCGCGGTCCTTCGCGACCTGGATCATCTGTTCGATATACGCCAGCCCACCCTTGCCATAGTCTGAAATAACGATCGAGTCAACGTTCTGACTGATCTCCCGGTAATCGTCGACGCTTTGCTCGAGCAACTGGGCCGACGGGCGCGACTCGAAATCCGCCCGAAGGAGTTGCTGGTTTCGGGACACGATCCTGAGTTTCTCAGTGGTACGGCCCTGCGGGTCGATGTGAAAGTGCCGATCCACCCCCGCATTCGCTAACAACTCACTTAAACGACGTCCCGCATCGTCATCGCCAATAAATGACACTAATTCACAGTTGGCCCCAAGAGAAGCGATGTTTGCCGCTACATTGCCGGCGCCTCCCGCACATTCTTTAACCTCTCCGATATTCACAATTGGCACCGGCGCCTCGGGGGATACACGTGTCACATCACCAATCCAATAACGATCGAGCATCGTGTCGCCCACCACCAGGACGCGCTTGGCACGGAGCCGGCTCAAAAAGTCGTCATCCACATTCGACATTTTCCCTACCCTGCGAGAATGGGGCGTCGGCCAATACTGTAGTAATCAAGGCCATGTTCCCTCACCAGTTCCGGATCAAATACATTGCGACCGTCAAAAATAATTGCGCTGCGAAGCGCTTTACGAATACGGGAAAAATCTGGGCTACGAAACGCTTTCCACTCAGTCACGAGAATGAGCGCATCGGCATCGTCCAGCACCCGGTAGCGTTCTGCCTCAAAGGTCACACGGTCATCTTCAGAAAACACCTTCTTCGCTTCGTCGACTGCCACTGGATCAAACGCGCTGACGGTTGCCCCTCGGTTGCAAAGCTCCCTGATGATGACCGCGCTCGGCGCCTCACGCATGTCATCCGTATTGGGCTTGAAAGCTAGACCCCACACTGCAAAATGGCGGCCGTTCAGATTTTCCCCAAATCGTGAAACCACCTTCTCAACAAGGCTGAGTTTCTGACTCTGGTTAACCGCCTCGACCGCGTCCAGAATTTTTGGCTCCCAACCGCTACTCTGCGCCGTTCTCGCGAGAGCCTGGACATCTTTTGGAAAACACGAGCCCCCATAGCCGCAGCCGGGATAGATAAAATGGTAGCCGATGCGCGGATCTGAACCGATCCCCAGCCGGACTGTCTCTATATCGGCCCCGACGCATTCCGAGATATTCGCCAATTCATTCATGAATGAAATCTTCGTTGCCAGCATTGCATTCGCTGCATACTTGGTGAGCTCTGCCGAAGACAGATCCATAAACAGCAATCGGTCATGACTTCGATTGAACGGCGCGTAAAGCTCCCGCATTTTTTGCCTGGGACGCTCATTATCTACGCCAACGACAATTCGGTCGGGCTTGAGAAAATCCTCGATTGCCGCGCCTTCTTTCAGAAATTCGGGGTTGGACACAACGGAGAACTCAAGGTCAACACCTCGTTGATCGAGACGAGACTGAATCTCGGCGCGGACTTTCTCGGCGGTGCCGACCGGAACGGTGGATTTGTTCACAATGACCCGATAATCTGTCAGCGCATCCCCTATGCCCCTTGCGACTGCCAGAACATGTTGCAAATCGGCCGCCCCATCTTCGTCGGGAGGTGTCCCCACAGCAATAAATATGATCTGGCCAAAATCCACTCCCCGAGAAAGATCGCTCGTAAAGTCGAGCCGCCCTTCTGCCGTATTTGTGCTAACCAGGTCTTCCAGTCCGGGCTCATAGATCGGAATTCGACCCTGTCTTAGGCCCTCGATCTTTGACTGATCCGTGTCCATGCACAGTACGTCATTTCCAACATCGGCAAGGCACGCCCCTGAGACGAGACCTACATAACCGCTACCCACGATCGTTACTTTCACTGGGGAGACTCCAAAAATTCAGAGCATTTTTTTGGCAAAAAGAAAGGGCGCCCTCTCAGGCACCCTTCTTCGAATACGAGGTTGAATTCTATCAGTTCTTGTGGGCTTTTCCATCCACCAACAGCGTTTCCTCGTTCTTCTCCAGCA
>TARA_B100000686_G_C16805418_1_pt1 | contig 13605 bp, 10 predicted proteins | sample TARA_B100000686 | Tara Oceans TARA_B100000686 (sample SAMEA2622733) | marine metagenome | biome: marine biome (ENVO:00000447); feature: marine epipelagic mixed layer (ENVO:xxxxxxxxx); material: "saline water (ENVO:00002010), including plankton (ENVO:xxxxxxxx)" | depth 150 m
TCCAAACCATGGACTTGACCCCATGCAGGAGGAAAATCGTATTGATCTGGTGCGGCGAGTATGTGAAGAGCAAGCGGATGTTGGATTTTCTTTTGATGGTGATGGCGACCGATTTTTTGTAATCGACGATCGTGGTGAATTTGTTCCGGGAGATTTTCTGACAGCATTAATGGCATCCTATATCCTTGAACGCCATCCTGGAGGTAAGATCATTTACGACGTGCGTTGTTCGTGGGCGGTGCCGAATTCAATAGAAGCAGCTGGTGGAGAAGCGTTGATCGAACGCGTTGGTCATGCTTTTATAAAGCCGCGCATGTTTGAAGAAGGAGCAATATTTGCTGGTGAATTGAGTGGTCATTACTATTTCCGAGATTTTTTCGGGGCTGATTCGGGTATAGTTCCCTCATTAATTCTACTAGAAATTTTGTCGCGTCGTGGTCCACTGTCGCAGCAATTAGCCCAGTTCGAATCTAATTATTTCATCTCCTCGGAGATTAACTCTGAAGTGGCCGATCCGCAGGGCAAGATTGCAGAAATTGCTGAACGTTACTGCAATGGTCACATCGAATATCTTGATGGTATTTCTGTCAGTTTCACTGACTGGCATTTCAATGTTCGTTCATCTAACACCGAACCTTTGTTACGGTTGAATCTCGAAGGCAAGTCGCGCGATTTAATGGAATCTAAGCGAGACGAAGTTCTGAGATTGATCCGCTCCTGATCCCAGTAAATTCGATCACGTCGAATGCCGAGAACGGAATTTCTTCGAGGATTTACAACGAATATAGTTTGCACTGGTTTGGTTTTTGGTCTTGGTGCCGCAAATCAAGCGTTGCTTGCAAGAGGTTTAGGCACGGAGGGTAGAGGTCAGCTCGGTCTTGTTGTAACCACGGTGATGTTTGCCAGTCTTTTTCTGGGTGAATTCTTGAGTCGTGGCAATACTTACGTTACTGGTAAAGAGCAAAATAGCCGTGCAGTTGCAGCCAATACTGTGATTTATTGTTTTTTAACGATGGTGGTCCTGCTCGTGGCGGCATTGATCATATCGCACATTTGGGAAGGTTCGGGTAATGCCTTTCTGAAATTTCCACAGTGTTATCTTGTCTCAGTTATTATAATTCTCATGGTATTCCATCGGTCCTTACAGGCTATTCTGCTTGGTCAGGAGCGATTGTTGTTTTATGCATTAGTCCCCGTGGTCTTTACAGTAATATATCTGACAGGCAACGCTTATGTGATGATGTTGGGCGATCTCGTATTAGGAGATGTTTTGATTTCCTGGGTTGTGGCGGGAATTGCTGTCACATGCATGACGTTCACTCCCTACGTTGGTTGTCTATTTGGCGATGGAGGACCTTCCCGATGTGTGGATATGAGTCTTTTTCATCGCACTGTAGGAGTTGGTCTGCGCGGGGCTGTTTCTGTAACTATTATATTCCTGCTCTTTCGATGTGATGTTTATATAGTCGGATATTTTCTTGGTGACGGGGCTCTTGGTGTGTATATGATAGCCGTAGTGATTGCCGAGATGATGCAGAGGCTACCCAATGTTGCTGGTGTCGTGCTTTTGCCAAAAATCATAGCTGGCCGCGATCGTGACGATACTCTCACTCTACTTGTGGCGCGCAACGTCTTTGGGTTTTCACTGGTTGCAGCTGTGGCAATCTGGTTGGGGGGTGGTATGCTAATTGACTTGGTATTCGGGGAGAATTATGCTGCTGCCTACACGCCCCTCGTGTGGATGCTACCCGGATTAGTGGCTAGCGGTTATGGATCGGTTCTTAACACTCGACTGGCAGGTCAAGGATATCCGGCTATAACCGTATGGGCACCGACAGCGGCGTTATTGATAAAGATTATTGGAGCCGTGGTGTTGATTCCTGTGCTAGGTTTGAATGGCGCTGCAATCTCGACATCAATAGCATATGCACTTTGGGCAGCGATTATCACCATACATTACGTACGTGTTACGTCGGTTACATTGAGGAATTTCTCTCATGGTTAATAACTGAGCAGTTAGCTGGATTGATATGAACCTGTATGAACCTGATAGTGAAAAAACTACGCAATCCGAACATTGAATTAGACAAGCGCTGGTTTGCAGGGTTTGTCGGACTACAAACCTTTGCTGTCATGCTTGCATTCATCGTGCCTACAGCAACGATTTATGCAGTCGTTGCTGGATTAGCGGCGGGTATATTACTGGTTTGTTTGTTAATCTACCCGTGGCTCATAGTTCCTGCCGTTATTGCAACAACGGCTCTCGACATCACTGGCCAGCTCTTAAAAGAAACGTTGATTGGAATCCCAATAACTGGATTTCACGTGACGCTAGGTTTGATGTTGATAGGTATAGTGACGAGTTCATTCCTCCGTCGTCGTACCATTTTTCCCGAATTCGAACTTAAGGGTCCTTTGTTCATGTTGCTAGGGGTTATGGCGTTTTCTCTCATTTATACTCCGAATCTCGAAGAAGGTACGATCGGTGTTGTTCGAACAATGTTCCTGATTCTTTTCCTTTATGGAACTCAGGTCATGCTCGATTCTCGGAGGGCGATCAACTTAGTTGTTGTGTCGATGGCGGTCGCCCTGATTGGAGGGTGTGTGTTGGGTGTGATTCAAATCATGACCGAACGGTTTTATTTGCCCGCTTCATTTGTAATCGCAGTTGGCGCCAATGCGCCACGGGCGACAGGTACATTCCATAACCCAAACACGTTCGGTACCTTTCTAATGTGCGGGTTTGTGTTTCTCTTTGGAATTGCTGTCAACTACCGTATGCGTTCTTGGAAATTAGCAGCACTTCTTGTGGCGATGGGTGCGGCTATTGCAGGCCTTGTTACGACTTTCAGTCGTGCGAACTGGCTGGCGGCAATCCTTGGAGTCTTGATTGCTCTTGGCGTTGCACGCAAATTGCGGTATCTCGTAATAGTAGCTATCTCGGCGGTGGTCTGCATTTTCGCTGTAAAGGAATTTGTTCCGTTTGCTGACCATATTTACCAGCGGTTTGTTTCCATCTTTACTCTGCTTAGTGATTTTGGTGCTCTCGGTCGCGAATCCGGCTCGGCCCGAATTTATTTCATTTTTGCTGGCATGGAGATGTTTTTAGACAACCCTGTGTTGGGAGCAGGGTGGAGAGCATTCCCCCTCTTGTTCGATGAATATAAGCCTGTAGATTTTCCCCATTGGGTGCCTACTAAAGAATCACACACTCTATTTGCCAATATTCTAGCCGAACTCGGCTTAGTGGGTTTTATAGCCGCTTCTTGGGTTGTGTTAAGGATATTACGCCATGGATTTGGTGCTGTGAGACAGATGCAAGATCCGTATCTTCGTGCAATTCTTATCGCATTGTTGTCTGTTTTCGTCGCTTTTCAGCTCAGTTTGTCAGCGACCGCTGATTTCAGCAACAACTTCCTTTGGTTTTTTTCGGGGATGATTTTTGCTGTGATTCGTGTTGATCGGGAGACAAAAGGTACAGCCTCTGAATCGTGAACATTCTTATTGCCTCGCATAGCTATCCGAGCGTTATGTCAAAACTTGCCGGTAGCTTTGTACACAACCAGGCGCGGTTTCTCCAGCGACACTGCAGTTTGCGAGTTGTGTCGCCGACTCCTTGGTTCCCTTTGCCTGGTTTCGGACGCTGGAGCGTTTATCGTACTTTGCCGGTCTGTGACTCAATCGACGGTATTAATGTTGTTCGACCAAGTTACTGCACCTTTCCACGTCGAATATTATTTTCTTCTGTGTGGAGGTCGTATGCGCGAGCCCTTGAGACCGAATTTGTTTCTAAAGAACGTCCTGATGTTTTGCATGCTCATTACGCGTATCCCGATGGCTATGCCGCGGTGCAATTAGCTCGTCGCGTTGATATACCAGTTGTAGTTACCGTGCATGGACACGATCTCAAAGATCTTGCTGTTAGCAATCGCCGTTTGCGAAACCAGGTGCGCGATGCTCTGCAGGGTGCGAATGCTGTGATCGCTGTAAGTGAGGAACTTGGTGAGAGGGCAAGGGGACTCGGCGTTCCTGCGGAACGAATCCATGTTATTCCAAATGGTGCTGACTGCGAGCAATTCGCGGCACAACCCTTGCGAAAGAGAATATGCGACGAATGGAATTTGTTATTCGTCGGCCGTTTTGATCCGGCAAAAGGGATCGGCGTGTTGATCGCTGCTACCGCTGAGTTGCGGCGTCTCGGTAAACAAGTACGTGTGCGCTTCGTTGGGGGCAGTGCGTCAACCGGAAAGTCGGATTTTTTTCAGCGACAGGCGATCGAACTTGGCATCGACGAATTTGTTGAATTCGACGATGAGGTTCCTTCGTCGGCAATGCCCGAGGTGATGGGCGGCGCAGATCTGTTCGTATTACCTAGTTTTTCTGAAGGTATGCCGACCGTCATGATAGAAGCCCTCGCAGCAGGTTTACCTGTGGTGGTGACAAGGTGTGGAGGGCCAACTGAGGTTGTAAACGATCGTTTGGGACGATTAGTAGAGATAGGCAGCGTAGAAGATTTGTGTAGTGCTATTGCAGACTCTATCGACCAGTACGAAAATTTTGATCGTAATGAGATCCGAAACCAAGCGCGCGAACAATTCGATTACAAACAAATAGCTCAGCGCATTGCTCAGGTATACGAATCAGTTGTGGCCCGAACTATGGCATCCCCATGAGTTCACGGTAAAATTCGATCATTCTAGCTCCTTCGTTTTCCCAATTGTACTTTTTTAACACAGCAATTCTTCCCTGAACTCCCATATTATCGCGCCGACTTTTGTCGGCTAATAGGCTGTCAATGGCGGAAACGATAGCGTCCAAGTCGTGTGGGTCGATGGCATAACCGCAACCACAATCTTCAACTATTTCCTCCCACATGGGAAAATTCGATACCACTACCGGTCGTGCCATCATCATGTATTCGAACATCTTGGTTGGCAGCGAATGTAGATAGTTAGGATCTGGATGCAGTATGGCGAGCCCTACATCGGCATCCAGTATCAACCGATGCACTTCTGCGTGTGACACAGGACCAGTGAATTCTACGTGGTTCTCCAAATCGTGACGATGTATTAACTGTGTTGCTTCGGTGCGATCTGTATTGGATCCGAACGGACCTACGAGACGTAGGGTCAAATCGGGATACCGCAGGCGCAATCGTTGAACGATTTCAATCATTTCATGCAAACCCCGTAAACGGGTGATGCTGCCGGTGTAGATTAGTGTCGGGGGTCGAAGAGACCGAACGTGTTTCTCGTATAAGTCAGCATAGGACGTCAGCGGGTAGTTTAGAACGGTAAGCGTCTGACAGTTGGCGTAGTATTTGTCGTAGGCGTGATCAGCGATTGTCAGGCCGGCGATGAAATGCAAAGAAATTCGCTCGATCAACCGGTAAATAATGGCGGTTATAGGTCGTAGCGGTCGCGGCAACCATTGGCGATTACGAATCGATGCGGGGACGTCTTCGTGAACATCATAGATGACGGGCCGTCGTTTAAATATTTTTAAGAGCACAGCGAGCGGCAAGAGTTCCGGATCGTGTATGGTGTAAAGGTCACAATTCTGTCGCAATGCTATAAGCAAGATACGGCCGGTACGCATGAAACGGCTTAAGCGGTTCCTGGGAGGAGGTAAAGTGATGATGGATACACCGTCGGTAGCACTTTCGGTGTCATCTTCAAGGGCGATTTCGGTGACGTCAAAGCCAGCGCGGGCAAGAGTACGTGCTTCGGCTTGGAACATACGAACATCGTGGGCGAAATGAACGGATGAGAGGATGCAAATGGCTTTATTTTTCACAGCGTTGTCGTCGCTTAGAGGCCTTTCAGCGTTTGACTAATAGACAGTCCAAAGTTAGCCTAATCATATCAAATTACAGACACTTTAGTCGTTTTGAACAACGTTAATGGCAATTTCGTCCCGAATATATCTTGGGGTTTTTGACGGTCACAACGCTTCTGCAGCGGTTTTTGCAGACGGGAGTGTCCAGAGTGTTGTCCAAGAAGAACGGTTTACGAGAGTCAAAAACTTCTTTGGTCCTCCGGACAAAGCAGTAGAGATTGCTCTTCAATTGGCCGGAGTAACGGCCAGCCAAGTCGATCAGGTTTGTTTTGCCTCCCAATATCTTTCGGAACCTCGTGATCCAGGCTACATGAAGCGTAATTTCGATGACCGTTATGACAACAGTCTGCTCCGAAAAACCCAACAAAAGATTTTTTCTTTGGAGAGCTATCGTAAGAGACGGCTGCGAGAACGTATGCAGCAAAGGCGCCAGCTGGTTGCACAATGGGGAATCGATCCGCGTCAGGCAGTTTTTCACGATCATCATACTACTCATGCTGCCACCGCGTACTACGGTCTTAAGCGAGATTCGGATCCTTATCTTGTAGTGACACTTGATGGAGGAGGTGATGGGCTTTCCGGATCAGTATGGACGGCCCGAGACGATGTGCTAAAGCCAATTGCCCATATCGATCAAGCAGACAGCTTGGGCGAGCTTTACGCGGTTACCACCCACCTCCTTGGGTTCGTACCATTGGAGCATGAATATAAGCTAATGGGTATGGCTCCTTACGCTTCACCGGATTATGCTGAGCCCATTGCTAGAATCTACGCAAATTATCTGTCCTTGGATTCAAAAAAATCACTCCAGTTTAGTCGGACCATACCTGAACCAACATCAATGGTTGGACCGCGTTTGCAGCGAGATTTAGAGCAAATGCGCTTTGACAATATTTGTGCAGGCTTGCAGCTGTTCACGGAACGTCTTCTTGCAAAATGGGTGGCTGCCTGCGTCGAAGCTACAGGTATTAACCGTGTGCTGGCGGCCGGTGGAGTGTTCATGAATGTCAAGGCGAACCAAGTAGTGAGTGAATTGAATAACGTTAGCTTTTTTGAAGCTTTTCCTTCTTCGGGTGACGAATCGTTGTCCATAGGAGCTTGTTATCTTAGTGCTGTCGAAGGAGGGGAAAGTCCAGGGCCGATTAGACATTGCTATTTGGGCAATGCTCTCAGTGCGGCCGAGTGTGAAAATGCTGTTCGAAAACTTGGTTCTGACCTCGAAGTCGAAAAACCTTTGAACATGCCCCGTAGAGCGGCCGAGTTGTTGGCCGTTGGTGAGATCGTTGCCCGTGCATCAGGCCCCATGGAATTTGGCGCGCGAGCGCTCGGTAACCGCTCAATTATAGCCGATCCGTCTAATCAGGATGTCGTACGCATTATTAACCAGATGATAAAGAAAAGAGATTTTTGGATGCCCTTTGCGCCCGTTGTGTTGCGCTCGCATGCCGAGAAATATTTTTCTAATCCAAAGGGACTGAATTCGGCGTACATGATGAACACATTTGATTCCACAGAACGCCGGGCAGAGTTCATGGCAGCCGTACACAACGCGGATCTTACCGCGCGGCCACAACTTTTGGAGGAAGGACAGAATCCCGAATACGAAGCCATCTTGTACCACTTCGGAGAATTGACTGACCGCCATGTACTTCTCAATACTTCGTTCAATTTGCATGGTTATCCCATCGTGTGCAGCGCCGTCGATGCAATGGAGGTTTTTCTCAAAAGCGGTCTTAAGTGGCTCATTTTAGGGTCGTTGCTTGTGAGCAAGAAACTTCCTGGCAATGAAACGAGATAGTAATGATTGATGCGTTTTGGATCTCCGTTGGCTTCATTATCTATCCATACATTGTTTATCCGCTTCTGCTCTGGCTGTTGACTGTTCTGCGACGAACACCAGTGTATTCCTGTACTGATAAAACACCAGCCCTTACCATGGTTGTAGCTGCCTACAATGAGGCGGACGTCATTGCCGATAAGCTGGAGAATTCATTGGCGCTGGATTATCCACCTGATCAATTGCAAATCATCGTCGCATCGGACTGCTCTGACGATCGGACGGATGCGATCGTAGCCGAATATGAGGATCACGGTGTTTCTCTTGTGCGCCTTGGCCAGCGTTCGGGGAAGACGGTTGCTCAGAACGAAGCAGTGCGTCACGCCAAGGGTGACATTTTGGTTTTCTCAGATGCAAATAGTATGTACGACCAAAACGCATTGCGGGAACTCGTGATACCGTTTTGCGATGACCGAGTCGGCTGTGTCTGCGGGGAATTGCGCTATCTAAATCCTGAGCAGCGGGGGGCTGGTAAAGGAGAAGGGTTTTACTGGCGCTACGAGCAATTTCTTAAGCGTCGTGAGAGTTTGCTTGGCGCACTTGTAGGCGCTAACGGTTCGATTTACGCCCTGCGACGAAGGCTTTTTGAGGAGCTTGACCCAGATGTCATAAGTGATTTGATCATGCCGGTTTGTATAAAAAGGCGCGGATTTCTTGTGGTGTATTGTCCCGAAGCCATAGCTCGAGAGTATACCCCTAAACGTTTTACTGAGGAATTCAGACGTCGTTCCCGTATTGTAGCGCGTAGCGCCTACGGTTTGTTGTGGAAACACGCCGGAGTTTTGAATCCACTAACCTGCGGACTTTTTGCCTGGCAGGTGTGGTCGCATAAGGTATTACGCTGGATTGTGCCGCTGTTCCTCATTCTCGCATTTGTTGCAAGTGCAATATCGATTAAAGAACAACCGTATCGAGAATTTTTTGTTTCGCAAGCGATTTTCTACGGTTTAGCCTTAATCGGTTTGTTGGCACCCATGTCTATCTCTAGCCGGGGCTTGTTTTATCTCCCAGCCTATTTCTGTTCTATAAACGCAGGAGCACTCATGGGTCTGTGGGGTTTTGTAACTCGTAATCGTTACCGCGTTTGGAAATCAGTCGATCGTTGCAAGTAGGCCGTAATGTCAAGGATTCAAGAAAAACTACTGCTCGCTGTCAGTGATTTGTTTGCCATCAATTTGGCAACTGGCACGTTGCTCTGGCTGAGCTTTGTTGGCGGCGCTCTGGAAAGTGCTGCGACAACGTGGAAACAACTGGACTTGCCCGGTAACGAAATGCCCTTTTCCTACGCATTGCAAGTCTACTTATACGATGCATTGCCTCTCGTCTATTGCTGTTGGTTGGTGCTGTTTATTTTTTCTGGGATGTATCGTGCCGAGCAATCCTTGTCGCGACTTGATGAAGCAATAGCCGTAATCAAGGTTGTGACTATGGGAACCTTTTTAATTCTTATCGCGACGTTCGATCTAGAGAACGGTTTTTCGCTCACGCGTTTTTTGCTCGGGTCATACTGGCTTTCCATGGTGTGCTTTGTTGCAGCTGGACGCGTTGTCCTGCGTAGTTTGCAGCGCCGTCTTCTGCAAGCGGGAATCGGAAGGTTACCGACCCTTATTGTGGGAACTGATGAGCGTGGAGAGCGCCTACTGCATGATTTACGCTCGCGACCTGTTTGTGCTCACAACATAGTAGGGTTCGTAAGTGCTCGCTGCGATGATGAGCGTACCATCATTGAAAAAGTTCCAGTATTGGGGTCGGTGGAACAGCTCCAAGAAATCGTTCGCGAACGTGATGCAAAAGCGGTGCTAATCGCCCTTCGTTCGAATTCCCATGAGGAAATTTTGAAGATAATTGAGTCGGTAGAAGATCCACAGATATTGTTCAGTATTACACCTGACCTTTATGACATTGTCACAGGTCATGTCCGCACAAACCAGATTTATGGTGTGCCTTTAATGCAACTTAAACCGCAGTTGTTAGCACCTTGGCAACAGGTGGTGAAACGACTGATAGATGTTACGGTTGCTCTTGTGGTCCTTCTTGGTTTGTCGCCAGTTTGGCTTATTACTGCGGTGGTTATCAAATTGAGTTCGCCAGGCCCCGTGCTGTTTCGGCAAGAGCGCGTCGGTCGTGGAGGACGGGTGTTTATGATGTACAAGTTTCGTTCGATGCGTGTGGATGCCGAAGAAGAAACTGGTCCGGTGTGGGTTAGAGATGATGATCCCAGAGTTACGGTGATTGGGCGCTTGTTGCGGGCTTTACACTTAGACGAGATTCCACAATGTGTCAACTTCTTGACCGGTGACATGAGCCTAATCGGACCGCGACCTGAGCGCCCTTTCTTTGTAGATCAATTTGCCCGCGAAATTCCATTTTATATGCGGCGCTTCAATGTCAAACCGGGGCTGCTAGGGTGGGCCCAGTCAAAGCACGAGTTTGATCTAAACTCCAAGGATTTTCACGGAATTGCGCGTGAACGATTGGAGTACGACCTGTACTACATCGAGAATGTGTCGTTGACGCTGGATATCAAGATAATGATGCGCACAATCTGGTTTGTAACCGCTGGTAAAAGTACCCGTTAATAGACCCTTACCACGGTTCCCCTGTCTTTTCTGAGGCGGGCAGAAACGCCTTGTTTAGTCATCGGATTTACTGGCCACGCTGGCGGCGCCACCCGCGATAGGCGCAGCAACAGTCGGGATAGATGGGCGACGTATTCTTTTAATTCTCGAACGTTAACTTTGTCGGCACTATCGCCAGGTTCGTGATGGAAGTCTGAATCACTGTGACGGCCGTGGAAGCGCCAGCGCCATAAATGGGCGGCGTCCAAACCGGCGGCGAGAAAAGGAAAATGATCGGATGTGGCGTCTATTTGGGCCATAACATGACATTGATGTCCATCGCCCATATCGTCTAGCTGATCTTGGACAAGCGGCTGGAGGTGAGGGAACCCTAATACGATGCCCTTAAAATGTCCTGTACTGAGTTCGTCTAAATTAAGTGCGAGGCGCGGGGGAATTTCCGGCCCATAGTGGCTATTTACGAAGAAAAAGGATCCTTGAAAACGCTGTTCCTCGGCACTATAGGTCACGAATCGTATATTTCGCCCTGGATGCTGTCCGGTTGCCCGCCGTAATTCCGCGAGGACGCGGGCTGTTTCGAGTAAGGCAATGACACCGGATGAGTTGTCATTGCCACCAGCGGTGTCATACACCGTGTCATGGTGGGCTCCGATCACGAGGTGTTCGTCTGGCCATTCAACCCCATTTAGTTCCGCAACTACGTTTGCCGAAGGTGCTCTGTAAAGTTTCGTCTTGACAGTCAGGTGTAAGTGTCTGCCAGCATGACGCTGCAACCACCGTCCATCTTCTCTCGACACTGTTACTGCTGGCAGTGGTGGATCGGGAAAATCTGGGTCTTTCAAATCGTGAGCACTATGATATTCTTTGCGGCCACCTAATTTAACATCAACGATGATAGCTGCCGCTGCACCCGACTGCGCTAAGTGGCGAAGTCGGTAGGCGATGGGAATTGGGCTTGTGAACGGTTCATGCGCCATATCCACAATCGCAATTGTCCCTCGCAAATTTGAGGCTGCAGTGATTTCACGCGGGGTACCAAAGCCGATGTCAACTACGCGGGCTGTGAGTTCAAAGCTCGGGCACCAGATCAGTGGTAACACATCTAGTTCATGACCGCTATCGAGAGTTGCCTCTGCTGTCGACCATGACCAAGTGTCCATTTCATAATTCTCGACATCAACTTTATCCAAATCACACAAGGAAAATTGTTCACGAATGTAACGAATTGTTTGATGCTCTTGTTCCGATGAAGCCCAACGCGGACCTATTTGGTCACATAATTGAGTCAGATGAGATCCAATTTGTGATCCGGCCCAGGCTTCTCCAATGAGAAAACGATCTATTTCATACCATGGAGTCTTCACTACTTTTCTCTTTCGTTACTGACGCAGGTGCGCAGCGCGGAAGTCTGCAGAAGCGAATTTAGCTCGGTTCTTGGCTTCGCGTTCTGCAATTAATTGAGCTGTGGCAAGGATGTCATCTACGTTTTCAGTGGGAATTCGTGTACAGCCGTCTCCGTCTGCGAAAAGCAAGTCGCCGGGACGCACGCGCATCTGCCCCACACTTATGGGAATGTCATAGCGCACCAACCCGAACGTGCCGTGTCCTGGTACTGCACCCCAAGACCACACTGGCAACCCCACTTCGCTAATACCCTTGAGATCCCGTACCGTACCCTGTACGATGCTACCGACAACACCAAATCGTTTAAAGATTGTTGCCATGCCGTCCCCCAAGCTAGCTCCTCTACCAGGGCGGGAGTCGACATCGCGGATAGCAGCTATAAGCGGACCTTCAGATGCTTCCATATGTTCGTAATACTCGTGCCATGGAAGGGTTGTAGAGTCGGCGTCATTGGTAGAGAATTCAGCCGTAATTGCGTATCCGATGGCGGACCCTAAACCCGGCAACAGGCAACGGATTGTGTGGTCGGTGTAGTTTAAATTGGGCTCCCCGCTCAATTCACAGACAGCGTTGAACAAAGTAGCCGAGTCGAATTTGCGCAGTTGGGCGAGAACATTGGATTCCACTATCGCCATTACATTTATTTTTCCCCTCTACCCGTCGGATTGCTGCGTAGGTCATGTAGGTTGTTGTCGAGTAGTTCCATACCGTAACTCAAGGGGCTGCCAACGTTAAGAAACCGGTATCCCCACCGGAATTTTTCTTGAAGCTCGTCAAGGCCGGCCAAGGTCGTGCCGGCTATGACACCTGAGCCAGCAATTTTCTTTGGTACCTCTTCCATAATGCGTTGTACTTCGTCACAATCGGTTTGTGTGATGTGTCCAACAGAGGCAGACAGATCCATCGGCCCTACGAGCAGAACATCGAATCCTTCGACTTCGACGATCGCGTCGATATTGTCATACGCTTCTTGGCTTTCCAACTGGAGAATCAAGACCGTTTCCTCGTTCGCCGTGCGGATCACATGTCCCCAGTCAACGCCCGCCAAGAAGGGCCAGTTAGGTGTAATGCCACGCTTTCCCTGTGGAGGATAACGAGCATACGCAACAGCCTTCGCTGCTTCCTCTGGTGTGTCTACCTGGGGAACCATGACTGCAACACCACCAACGTCGTACGCTTTTTTTATCAGTCCTGCATCGTTGTTTGCGACACGTATCATTGGAGCGATACCCCGCTGTCGGATCAGCGTTGGGATGGTGTCGAGGTGTTCAAACGCATATGGAGAATGTTCCGTGCAGATCCAGATGAAATCAAGATCTGCATTACAAACCATACCGGCGACTTGGGGGGTGAATGCAGGTAGTCCGGTACCCAGAACAAGCTTGCCGTCCTGCAATTTTTTCTTCAGCGGATTGGGATACATGGAGAAACTCTTTCGGTTCAGTTATTAAGGTAAATTCCAGCTAAAAGCGCTATTCCTAGAATAATGCGATAGTAAGCGAAAACATAGGTGCCGTGTCGCTCAATAAATCGAAGCAAAAATTCGATGGATAGGTAACCGCTAATAGATGCGGTGATAATTCCGATCGTCAGGCCAAGAAGGTTACCGGTATCTTCCTGGATTAATTTGAGTAATTGGAGAAGTCCGCTGGCAGCGATCGCTGGCAATCCCAACAAAAACGAAAAACGAGCTGCCTCTTGGTGCTTGAGTCCGACTATGAGTCCTGCCATGATAGTGGAGCCAGAGCGTGAACTACCTGGGATCAGGGCTAGTGCCTGGCATAGTCCAATAAACTGGATGTGCCAGAAACGCAAGCTGTCTATGGAGCGGTTACGGGCACCGGTCTTTTCAGCAAGCAGTAACATTATGGACAATCCTATCAATGCAAATGCGACGATCGTTATACTGCGGGCTGTTGTTTCGACAAACTCACGAAATACTAGTCC
>TARA_B100000686_G_scaffold355049_1_pt1 | contig 13601 bp, 12 predicted proteins | sample TARA_B100000686 | Tara Oceans TARA_B100000686 (sample SAMEA2622733) | marine metagenome | biome: marine biome (ENVO:00000447); feature: marine epipelagic mixed layer (ENVO:xxxxxxxxx); material: "saline water (ENVO:00002010), including plankton (ENVO:xxxxxxxx)" | depth 150 m
ACTTTAAAATATATTATTAAAATTATACGAAAAACATTATTCAAGTTTTGATTATCTATCCTTATCAATATTAACCTGTAAATCTTAATATTCCACTTACGATTTATCTTATTTATTATCATTACCACTAAAAAAATGAAAAACATATTTAATATATTAGGATTTCAGGCAGGATGGTGGGCATGTGTACTTGGAACAACATATGAAGCCAAATATTTAGGCCCTTTAGTAATGTCAATTTTTATTTTAATCCATTTGTATTACTTTTCAAATAACACTGAAGAAATAAAACTTATAATAATTTTTGCTTTTATAGGTACAGCTGTTGATACTGCAATATCTTTATCAAAGATTATAAACTATAACGGTCTATATAACACTAATATTTTAATAGCACCCTTATGGATAACAGCAATGTGGTGTGGATTTACTGCAACGGTAAACCATTCCATGGCATGGTTACAAAATCGCTGGATAGAATCCTTTATTTTAGGTGCTATATTTGGACCTTTAGCCTATCTAACAGGAGCAAAATTCGGCGCAATCCAGCTGCAGGAAACTAAAATTTTTGTATGCATAATTTTGGCTTTAGTTTGGGGTTGCAGCGTTCCTGCAATTTACTGGGCAAATGATAGATTATGCTTAAAATAAATTTGCGAGAATAATATAGATTCCATCATTAAAATAGAATCTTCACTCATTAATTAATATACATTTGAAAAATTTATTATTGATATATTCATTTTTTGTTTTTGCTCTATTTAGCGAATGTCAATCAAAACCAGATATAAATAATACAACAATGAAAACTGTCGAGTTTGTGGATCTTGAACGCTTTATGGGTGATTGGTTTGTAATTGCAAACATCCCTACTTTCTTAGAAAAAGGAGCAACCAATGCAATAGAGAGTTACAAATTAAACAACAAGGGTATTGTTGAAACAACTTTCACATTTTACAAAGATAGTCCTGAAGGTGAAAAAAAAACCTATAAACCAAAAGGTTTTATTTATAATTCAATAACCAACGCAGAATGGAGGATGCAATTCCTCTGGCCATTTAAAATGCCTTTTTTAATTATTGAACTTGCAGATGACTATAGCTATACGGTAATTGGTTATCCCTCAAAAAAATATGTATGGATCATGGCTCGAACACCAAAAATAGATGAAGATAGATATAAAAATATATTAGAAAATCTATTCGAAATCGGTTATGATACGACTCAGATTCAACTGGTTCCACAAGTATGGAATTGAATTTACTTTTCCTCCATTTTTTCACTTATTAATGAGACCTTTATATTTTTAGTCTTCATCAGTTTATAGTTAAGACTATCACTTAGTGCCTGCCAACTTGCTTCAATTATATTTTCAGAAACACCTATAGTCGACCAGGAGTCTTTACCATCGGAGCTTTCAATGAGTACTCGAACTTTTGCACTGGTTCCATCTTGTTCATTTAATACCCGAACCTTATAATCAGTTAATTTGACTACATTCAAATCTGGAAAAAATCGGACTAATGCTTTTTTTAATGCATTGCTTAATGCATCAACAGGACCAACACCATCTGCTGCAGTTTGTTCAACCTCACCATCTACAATAACTTTTAACATTGCATCGGCTCGATTGTGCCCAGACTTATCATAACTGACATTTACTCTTGAATCCAATATATCAAAAAAAGGAATAAAAGTTCCTTGTTTTTTCCTTAACATGAGTTCAAACGAAGCTTCAGCACTTTCAAACTGGTATCCTTTGTATTCCAAACTCTTTACATGACTTACAAGTTCTCTTGTTAATTCACTATCAACATTTAAAGCTACCTTTAATTCATTTGCTTTGAAACGGATATTGCTCTGGCCTGAAAGATCGGAGACCAATACTCGCTGATGATTTCCCACTTTTTTTGGTTCAATATGCTCATACATTGTACTATCTTTTATAACAGCACTTACATGAATACCTCCCTTATGTGCAAAGGCTGATTTCCCTACAAATGCTGCTTGGTCATTGGGATGCATGTTCATAAGCTCATATACAAAATGAATCACCTTTGTTAAATCTTGCAAATTAACTTCTTTAAGAGTTTTCTTATTCATTTTCAAAAGAAGATTCGGTATAATTGTCCCCAGATTAGCATTACCACAGCGTTCACCAACACCATTTATAGTACCTTGGACATGTACAGCTCCAGTGGCGACAGCCATTATTGTATTTGCCACAGCTAAACCACTATCATTATGCGCATGAATTCCTATATTTTGCCTAAATCGCTTAACAACATCTTCTGTTACTTTCCTAATAAATTCAGGCAGAGAACCACCATTTGTATCACATAATACAAGGGTATCTGCACCTCCATTTTGAGCTGCCGTTAACATTTTAATAGCAAATGAAGAAGATTGTCTATAACCATCAAAAAAATGTTCTGCATCAAAGATCACTCGTTTCCCTTCTTTAACAAGAAAAGAAACAGACCCTTCAATAAGCTTAGCATTCTGGTCATCATTCAATCCAAGCCCTTTCTCAGAATGAAGTTGCCAAGTTTTTCCAAAAATCGTAACTAATGAAGTTTCAGCTTTTATTAGAGCCTTCAAATTAGCATCAGATTCAATTTTATCTGGCCACCTAGCAGTTGATCCAAAAGCACATATTTTTGCTTGTTTAAGCTTTAAATTCTTTGAGCGTGTAAAAAATTCCTGATCTCTGGGATTACTCCCAGGCCAACCACCTTCAATAATATTAATTCCAAATTCATCTAATTTTGCTGCAATGCGAAGCTTATCATCAACCGATAAGTTCACTCCCTCACCCTGTGTTCCATCCCGCAAGGTTGTATCAAATAATTCAATCAAATTTTTTTTCCTTTTTATATTTTCGTTAATAGCCATGGCTGATTTTTATGGTGTTTTGATTCAAATAATCTAATTTTTTGACTCTTTGATAGCGTTATTCCAATCTCATCCATTCCATTTAATAGCGCATCCTTTCGAAATTTTTCTATTTCAAATTTTATTTTTTTTCCTGATGGTTCAATTATGACAGATTCTTTCAAATTTACAGATAATGAAAAACCAATTTCGCGAATAGTATTTTTAAAAAGAGATTTTATTTCATTTTTACCTAGTACAATTGGAAGGATTCCATTTTTAAAACAATTATTGTAGAATATATCAGCAAAACTTGTTGATATTATTACCTTAAAACCATAATCAGCTAAAGCCCATGGTGCATGCTCTCGACTCGACCCACAACCAAAATTTTTACCCGTAATTAAAATAGATGCATTTTTGTATCGATCTTTATTTAAAACAAATTCTGAATTCAACGGACGATCATCGCAGTTTTTCCCTGGTTCACCATAATCTAAATAACGCCATTCATCAAAAAGGTTTGGTCCAAATCCAGTACGATGAATGGATTTTAAAAATTGCTTTGGAATTATTGCATCTGTATCAACATTTGATCTATCTAAGGGTACAACTATTCCTGTAAAAGTTTGAAACTTTTTCACTTTAATTATTCAAATCAGTTACTACGTTAACAAAATGACCTTTAATGGCTGCCGCCGCAGCCATGGATGGGCTCACAAGATGTGTCCTTCCACCTCTCCCTTGGCGACCTTCAAAATTGCGGTTAGAAGTAGATGCACATCTTTCTCCTGGGGCAAGCTGATCAGAGTTCATAGCTAAGCACATAGAACAACCAGGTTGTCTCCATTCAAAACCAGCATTTATAAATATTTGATCTAAACCTTCCTTTTCTGCCTGATACTTTACAGGACCTGACCCAGGAACTACCATTGCTAATTTTATTGATTTAGCAACTTTTTCCCCTTTTACAATCTTAGCTGCTTCACGCAAATCTTCTATCCTAGAATTAGTACAAGATCCTATAAAAATTTTATCTAATTTAATATCTTTTATGGCAGTACCTTGTTCTAAGCCCATATATTCTAATGCAGGTTTAATAGAATCAATATTTTTTGAATAAGGGATTTTACTATCCACATCTGTTACCATCTCGGGAGAAGTCCCCCAAGTAACCATTGGATTAATTTTTGTTGCATTTATATCTATAATTTTATCGAATACTGCATTCTCATCACTTTGCAATGCTTTCCAATAATCATTTGCTTTCTTCCAAAGATCATTTTTAGGAGAAAATGGTTTTCCAAAAATATAATTTAATGTTATTTGATCGACTGAAATCATCCCTGCTCGAGCACCCGCTTCTATAACCATATTACAAATGGTCATTCGACCCTCCATCGATAGAGATCTAATTACATCTCCAGAAAATTCGATTACATAACCAGTACCTCCTGCTACACCAATTTCCCCAATAATACTTAAGATTAAATCCTTTGCAGTCACGCCTCGTTTCAATTGTCCACTTACATTTATCAACATATTTTTTGATTTTTTTTGTATAAGGCATTGCGTAGCTAATACATGCTCAACCTCAGATGTCCCAATACCGAATGCCAAAGCTCCCAATGCTCCATGCGTAGATGTGTGAGAATCTCCACAAACAATAGTCATTCCAGGCAATGTTAAACCCTGTTCTGGCCCTATAACATGTACTATACCCTGGCTTGGGTTGTCCATTTTGAATTCCTTAATATTAAAAGAACCACAATTATGATCTAAGGTATCAACCTGCAATTTTGAGATAGGGTCAACTATACCTTTTTCTCTATCCTTAGTTGGAATATTATGGTCAGGTACAGCAACGCTTGCTTCTGGTCTCCATAGTTTTCTTCCTGCTATCCTTAAACCTTCAAATGCCTGTGGGGATGTTACTTCATGAATCAAATGGCGGTCTATATAAAGTAAACTCGTACCATCTTCGTTTTCCAAAACTAAATGGCTATCCCAAAGTTTATCATATAAAGTTTTTCCAGGCATAATCAGACTTAATTCTATACTGTTCCCGTGATGGTTTGCGAAACTTCGTTCATATCCTTCATTGATTCGTAATGATTTAAAGCTTGTAAATAGGATTTAGCGCTGGCCTTAATTGTATCTGTAGATACACCCTTACCAGTATAAGCATTCTCTTCAATTTTTAACCGTACAGTAACTTCTCCCTGAGCACCTTTCCCTGCAGTAATAGACCTAACTTGGTAATGCTCCAATTTGATATTGCTTTGAAAATTAATTGCACGATTAATTGCTCTAAAACATGCATCTACAGGACCATCTCCTGTTGCAGATTCTTCAAAAGTTTTTCCTTCAGCATTAATTCGCACGGTTGCTGTAGGAATAGTTTTAGTTCCAAGATTCACATGAAGATAATCTAAATTATAATAGCCCAAATCAGCTTCTGATTTATCACCCATAATCATACGAAGATCTTCATCATAAATCTCTTTTTTCTTATCAGCAAGTTCTAAAAACCGTTCATATATATAATCCATTTTATTTTCCGTTACTTCATAACCTAATGATTGAAGTCTTACAGAAATTCCATGTCGTCCCGAATGGCGACCCAAAACAATCTTATTATTCATTATTCCAACGGATTCTGGGGTCATTATTTCATATGTCTCTCTATTTTTAAGGATGCCATCCTGATGAATTCCAGATTCATGAGCAAAAGCATTCTCACCTACCACTGCTTTATTTGGTTGTACCAATATCCCTGTAAATCCAGAAACCATGCGGCTAGTATTATATAATTCTTTAGTTTTGATGTCAGTATGATATTCCCAATAATTGGATCGTACAGTTAAAGCCATAACAATTTCTTCCATGCTCGCATTTCCTGCTCGCTCTCCAATACCATTAATAGTACACTCAACCTGTCGAGCCCCATTTGCAATTGCATTAAGTGAATTAGCAACAGCAAGTCCGAGATCATTATGACAGTGAATACTAATTATAGTTTTCTCAATATTTTTTACCCTATTCTTCAATTCTTTAATCTTATTACCAAATTCTTCTGGCATAGTGTAACCTGTCGTATCTGGGATATTAATTGTTGTAGCTCCTGCATCAATTACAGCTTCCAAAATTTCTGATAAAAACCCAATATCAGTGCGCCCTGCATCTTCAGGAGAAAATTCAACATCATTAGTAAATGATTTTGAATATTTAACAGCATCACATGCCATTTTTAAAATTGTATCTCTTTTGTTTTTTAATGATTTTCCATACTGATCTGATCCAAACTTTCCATTAATATGAATATCAGAAGTACCGATAAATGTATGGATACGGAACTTACCAGCATTATTTAGTGCCTTCTGGCAAGCATCAATATCAGCAAATACAGTTCTAGCTAAACCAGCGACAACAATATTCACACTATCAGCAATACGCTGGACCGCTTCAAATTGTGCTTGAGATGAAATTGGAAAACCAGCTTCAATCACATCTACATTTAATCGCTCCATCTGTTTTGCAATTTCTACTTTTTCAAATACATTTAAAGAAGCTCCTGGGGCTTGCTCTCCATCTCGAAGTGTCGTATCGAAAATAATTATTTTTTCACTCATAATTATATTTCCACCGTTTCCTTTTTATTCTGCGATTCATTATAGATTATATTTTCTTTGAAACTTTCAATAATGTAATCTCGCATTTCAGTTGTACTTACATATGCAGAACCATTATTTTTGATATCGTGTGTCCTTATTCCTTCATTTAAAACCGTTTCAATAGCAGTATTTATCTGTTTTGATATATGAGGAAGATTCATTGTCATATCTAACATCATTGCAACAGAACTGATCATAGCAATGGGATTTGCCTGATTTTTACCTGCAATTTCTGGTGCTGTTCCATGCACAGGTTCATACAAAGCATTATTTGGGCCGATACTGGAAGAGGGGAGCATACCCAAACTACCTGTTATCATAGCTGTAATATCACTTAGAATATCTCCAAACATATTTTGTGTTAGTATAACATCAAATTGTTTTGGATTTCTAACAATCTGCATTGCGGCATTATCCACATACATATTTTCTAATTCTAAGTGTTTATATTGCTTGTGAATATCATTAACTATTTTTCTCCAAAATTGGGAGCTATCTAAAACATTTGCTTTATCCACTGAAGTGACATGACCATTTCTTTTCTCTGCTAGTTTGAATGCTACATGAGCAATACGTTCTACTTCTTTTTTTGTATATCGAAGTGTATTATACCCTTCGTGTTCATTATACCCTCTTGGTTCACCAAAATAGATTCCTCCAGTTAATTCTCTTACAACTAATATATTTGAACCTATAATAACATCCTTTTTTAACGATGAAGCATCGGCTATTGAATCAAATACAATGGCTGGTCTTAAATTGGAAAAAAGATCTAGTGACTGTCGAAGGATCAGCAGTCCTTTTTCGGGCTTTTTATCTTGGTGAATGTCATCCCAATTTGGACCTCCTACAGCACCTAAGATAATCGCTTTTGATTCTTTACATTTTTCCAAAACTGGCTCTGTAATTGGCTCTCCATAAGTATCTAATGAAGCTCCTCCAATTAATTCCTTTTGAAACTTAAACTTTAGGTTAAACTTACTGGCCGCTACATCTAATATCGCTAGTGCTGCATCCATCACTTCTGGACCAATTCCATCCCCTGGGAGGATTGTTAGTGTGGTCGTTTGATTCATTATCCTAAGAAGTCTATAAATTCTCTGGTCTTAATTTCCGCAATTTTTTTCCCGCTACCCACATTTCCTGATTATCTATTGCAGACAACTCTTTTTTTAAGGTTTCTCTATAATCAGATTTTGAATTTGACTCAATCGCACGTTTAGCCTCCTCACCAGAAACTACTTTTTGGTAGCATTCTTCGATTACTGGCTTCAAGGTATCCTTGAATTTTGGAGCCCAGTCTAATGCACCACGCTGCGCAGTGGTTGAACAGTTAGCATACATCCAATCCATACCATTTTCTGAAACTAAAGGATATAAGCTTTGCAAAGCTTCTTCTATTGTTTCATTATATGCTTCAGATGGTGAATGTCCGTGCTCTCGTAAAACTTCATATTGTGCTAAAAATGCGCCCTGGAGTAGACCCATCAATACACATCGTTCACCAGTCAAATCACTATGCACTTCTTTTTCAAATGTAGTTTCAAATAAATGTCCAGAGCCAAAAGAAAATGCAGTTGCTATACATCGTTCTCTTGCATTTCCAGTAAAATCTTGGTGTACTGCAAATGATGAATTAATGCCTCGACCAGCTTGAAAATGGGTACGAACGGTCAAACCACTACCCTTTGGTGCAACTAGTATTACATCAATATTATTTGGTGGAATAATCTTAGTATATTCATGAAAAATAACACCAAAACCATGTGAAAAATACAAAGCATTACCTTCATCCAAATTCTCTTTTACTATCGGCCAAGCTTGTATTTGCCCAGCATCTGATAAGAGAAATTGAATAATTGTACCTTTTTTAGTTGCTTCTTCAATCGAAAATAAATTCTTTCCTTCAATCCAACCATCTCTTAAAGCTTTATTCCAACTGATACCTTTTCGAAGCCCCAGTATAACATCAAATCCTTGGTCACGCATATTTAGTCCTTGCCCATAGCCCTGAGGACCATATCCTAAAATAGCCGTAGTCTCTTTATCTAAAATATCTTTACAGATTTGAATAGGAAAATCGGATCGTTCAAATATTTTTTCTGTAAATCCGTTAATATTAAGTTCTTTCATTTAAATCCTTAATTGTTAATTTGAATTAAAATAATGCATCACTTATTTGCTGTGTTGTCCAACTTTTTTTTGAACTATCTTCTTCAAAATTAAATTGATCTCTGTCTTGACCCGACTCAACCATAGCCATTTTTCCGGAACGCATAATTTCCAAAATATTATAATTCTTAAGCTTATTGATTAGACCTTCTATTTCTTCGGTCTTACCAGAAGATTCAACAATAAATATTGAATCGAAATTATCTATTATTGTAGCACTGTTTGATTCAATTAATTTTTTAAAAGTCTTTGACTGATCAGATTCAATTTTGACTTTAAACAATGCATATTCTCTAATAATACTGGGAATTTCCGTTATATCATTTACTTCAGAAACACAATTTAATTGATGTAGATTATCTATGATAAGTGATTTATTATAATGATCAGTATGATTACAAATTATTGTTACTCTACTTATCCCTCTTGCTTTACTTTTACCAGCTGTAATACTCTCGATATTATAATTCAACCGATAAAATAATCTGGAAATTCGGTTTAGAACTCCAGGTTCATTCTTCAAATATGCAATAATTGTTTGTTTCATTTTTAACCTAATCTAATTAATTATTTTTTTAGTATTTCCAATACGGATCTGATTTTCGCAAATCTGGTTGATGGCTCTCTTCATTCCCAGATAACATTGCCATTTTTCCAGAACGCATCAGTTCAATCACATTATAACTACCTAGTGCTTTTATTATTTTTTCCACTTTTTCTTCACTGCCTGACAATTCAATAATAAGAGTTCTATCATCTTGCTCAACAATTCTACAGACATCACTATTAATAAAATTTTTTAATTCATCTGTTCCTTCGACTAATTTTATTTTTACCAAAGCATATTCCCTTAGATGACAATCAATATCAGTTGCATCAACTACATCATAAACATCAATTAATTTTTTCAAATTATTTACAACTATTTTTTGTTTAGTTTTATCTGGCTCATTTAAGACAATTGTCATACGAGTTATACCTGGTTTATCAGTTCTGCCTGCAACTAAACTATCAATATTAAAATTCCGTTTCCGAATCATGCTAGATACTCTATTAAGTACACCAGGTTCATCCTGGACATAAACAATTAAGGTCTGCTTCATCGTAATTCCTATTACATTTCTGATTCTTGAAATTGATTGTGTATTGGCCTACTAATCATTTCATTAAGATCCGCACCAGCTGGTACCATTGGATAAACCATATCATGCTGTTCCACTATAAATTCAATTAGTGTTGGTCCATTAATCTTTTTAACCTCTCTAACTGCATTTGATATTTCATTCCTCTTCTTCACTCTAAAACCTGGAAGGCCATAAGCATCTGCAATTTTTACATAATCTGGACTACTAATGGGGGTTTCTTTATATCTTGCATCGTAAAATAGCTGTTGCCACTGTCGCACCATACCTAAATAACCATTGTTTATAATAGCAATGTTTATATTGGCATTTTCTTGAACTGCTGTTGCCAACTCAGTAATGGTCATTTGAATAGAACCATCTCCAACAATAACCCATATTTCTTTATCAGTTTTTGAAAAACTTGCACCAATTGCTGCAGGCAAACTAAACCCCATTGTTCCTAAACCACCCGAAGTTAGTAATGTATTCGGTTCCTCATGCTGGAAATACTGTGCCTCAAGCATCTGGTGTTGCCCAACGTCTGAAACAATAATAGCATCACCTTTAGTTTCTTTCCAAATATCATAAATAACCTGCGCACCATACAGCGTATCTGTCTGAAGATTTATAATATCTCTAGCAAGAGATTCGCTCTGCCAAGTTGTTATTTCCTTTTGCCATTTACTATTTTGTTTTTTTTTCAACATAGGAATAAGCTGTACCAGCACTGATTTTAAATCACCAAAAATTCCAACGTCAACACGCACATTTTTGTTAATCTCAGCTGGATCAATTTCAATATGGATCTTTTTTGATTCTGGAGAATAGGTTTTTACATTCCCCGTAACACGATCATCAAACCGCATACCACACGCAATAAGTAAATCTGCTTTTTGGATAGCATTATTCACTGCATATTCACCATGCATTCCCATCATTCCCATATTCAATGGATGGCTAGAAGGAATACTACCAGAGCCTAGCAAAGTCCAACCAATTGGGATATCGCAAATTTCCGCCATGTCAATTACCTCATCAGAAGCACCTGAAAGTAAAATACCATGTCCAGCTAGAAGAACAGGTTTGGTAGATTGTTCAATTAATTTTGCTGCTTTTTCCAGCTTTTGTACTTCAATTTTTTTTGCAATATTATTTCCTGGAATTTTTATTGGTTCTATTGGGTAATTAAATCTTATTGCTTCAGCTTGTATATCTTTTGGAATATCAACAAGAACGGGTCCTGGACGTCCAGACCTTGCCACAGCGAATGCTTCTCTAATAGTATTTGCTAAATTATCTATTTCCATAACCAAATAGCTGTGTTTAGAAACTGGAATGACAGTACCTGCAATATCAGTTTCCTGAAATGCATCGCTACCAATTGCTGGTCTAGGTACTTGACCAGTGATACATACTATGGGAATAGAATCCATCATTGCAGTAGCAATCCCAGTAACCATATTTGCAGCACCTGGTCCAGAAGTAGCTAATGCGACACCTACTTTACCACTGGATCTAGCATAGCCATCTGCCATATGAGTCGCACCTTGCTCATGGCGTACTAATACATGGTGTATTTTATCACTATATTTATTAAGCGCATCATACACTGGCAATATTGCACCACCAGGATAACCAAATACGACATGAACACCCTCTTCAATAAGGCATTCCCAGATAATTTCTGCACCAGTTAGTTTTTTTTGTGATTTATCCATATAGTTTTCCTTAATTATTATTTTAACACCGCACCCTCATTTGCCGACGTAACCATGCGTGCATAACGCCCCAGATAACCATAATTGATTTTTGGCTCGAATTGAGATAATCTATTTAATCGATTCTGGATTTCTTTATTACTTAAATTGACATTTAATGATTTTTTTGGGATATCAATATCTATAATATCACCATTTTTTAAAATTGCTATAGGACCTCTGTCTGCAGCTTCTGGTGATATATGTCCTATACACGCACCGCGAGTCCCACCAGAGAAACGACCATCTGTAATTAACGCAACTTTATTACCTAATCCCATACCCATAATAGCACTCGTTGGTGACAGCATTTCAGGCATACCAGGACCACCTTTCGGCCCTTCTGTACGAATTACGACTACATCTCCTGGCTGAACCTCATAGCGCAATATTCCAGTTAGGGCTTCTTCCTGTGATTCGTAAATCCGAGCAGGTCCAGAATGCACGAGCATAGATTGATCCACAGCACCAGTTTTTACAACTGATCCATTTGGTGCAAGGTTACCAAATAAAATTGCCAGCCCTCCTTTTTCTGAAAACGGATCTTTAATTGTTCTTATTATACTTTTTTCTTTAATCTTAGTTTTTTGAATATTATGCCCAATGGTTTTACCTGTGACTGTTATACAGTCCAGATTTAGTAAATCTTTTTTCTTTGATAATTCATTTAAAATTGCAGAAATACCCCCTGCCCTATGCACATCTTCCATATGTACATTTTTTGTAGCCGGACTTACCTTGCAAAGATATGGTGTATTATCTGATATATTATTCAGTTCTTTAATATCAAAATCAATTCCAGCTTCAACAGCAATTGCTAACGTATGTAAAACCGTATTTGTACTTCCACCCATTGCCATATCAAGGATAAACGCATTTCGGATTGTTTCCTTAGTAATAATATCAAGTGGTTTAATATCTTCATTAACTAAATCAATAATTCGTTTTCCTGCTTTTTTAACTAATTCCATTCGACCTTTATCAACTGCCAGGATAGAACCATTTCCAGGAAGTGCAATGCCTAAAGCTTCCATTAAACAATTCATTGAATTTGCTGTAAACATACCTGAGCAGGAACCACATGTTGGGCATCCTTCCTTTTCTAGTTCCGTTAATTCATTTTCAGAAATTTCTCCACTCTTTACTTGACCCACTCCCTCAAAAACAGAAATTAAATCAACTTTTTTACCATTTAAACTTCCTGCTTTCATTGGACCACCAGAAACGAAAATAGTTGGAATATTTAGTCGTACTGCGGCCATTAACATCCCAGGAACGATTTTATCACAATTGGTAATACACATGAGGCCATCCAATCGATGTGCTTCAATAACAGTTTCAACACTATCAGCAATTAATTCTCTGCTTGCAAGAGAATAACGCATACCAATATGCCCCATAGCAATACCATCATCAACCCCAATTGTGTTGAATTCAAATGGGACACCTCCAGCGTTGCGAATGACATCTTTTGCTATTTTACCAAAATTTTGAAGGTGTACATGACCTGGAATCAAGTCAGTATAGGAATTAGCAACACCAATAAAAGGTTTATTAAAGTCATCCTCAGATTGAATAACACCTGTAGCACGAAGTAAACTTCTATGAGGCGCATGTTCATACCCTTTTTTTACTTGATCTGATCTCATTATATCCCCTTTCGTAATAGAACCAATTATTAATATTATTATTCTACCAATTCTAATTACCAAATAAGTTTATTCAAGGATGAAGTAATTTTTCGGGGAGAGTTTCACTCACCGTTCACATCGCCTGATTTTTTATTATACTTACTAGGCGAAGAGAACGGCTAGAGTAATGATTAGCACCAGAATTAAAATACCCAGGTACTGAATAACGGATAATAATAGAATAATTTGCGAACAAATAATTGCACAGTTATATGATCCAGAAATTCCTACTGCCATATTATTGAAAATCTTTATTCTATTTTTATCCATTAATTACTAAATGTATTATTGTAAAACTACAATTTTTTT
>TARA_B100000686_G_scaffold354878_1_pt1 | contig 13597 bp, 10 predicted proteins | sample TARA_B100000686 | Tara Oceans TARA_B100000686 (sample SAMEA2622733) | marine metagenome | biome: marine biome (ENVO:00000447); feature: marine epipelagic mixed layer (ENVO:xxxxxxxxx); material: "saline water (ENVO:00002010), including plankton (ENVO:xxxxxxxx)" | depth 150 m
TACCCCTCGAGGAGGGCAGGGACTATTGAATTGCATGAATATCATAAGAAGACGCAGAGTGGGGCAATCGTGCACCACCGCCAGCACCTCTACATTGACGGGTCTTGGGTCGATCCTAGTGGCGAGGGCTCGATCGAAGTAATCAATCCCGCCACCGAGGAGGTAATAGGGGTTGTACCAGTTGGCGCAGTGGGCGATGTTGATGCGGCAGTGGAGGCGGCAAAGGTGGCATTTCCGAGCTGGTCTCGAACGTCAGTAGAAGAAAGGGCTGATTTTCTCAACCAGCTTTCTGAAGCTATCAAGGAGAGATCTGAGGATCTAGCTCAGCTAATCACATCGGAAGTTGGCACTCCCATAGAATACTCACGAATGGCGATGGTGGGTACACCGAGGGTGGTATCAAGATCATATGCCAAAATCCTAGAAGGCTTCGAATGGGAGGAAGAAGTCAGAAACTCACTAATTGTGAAGGAACCCATAGGTGTGGTGGCAATGATCACTCCGTGGAACTTCCCTCTTCACCAAATTATTGGGAAAGTTGCTCCTGCTATTGCAGCGGGATGCACCATGATCCTGAAGCCATCCAAGGAGGCCCCACTAAACGCCTTCGTCCTAGCTGACATTCTGGAAGAGATAGGTATTCCGAAGGGCGTTTTCAACCTGGTTTCGGGCCATGGAAGGGATATTGGCGAGACCATGTCAAGCCATTCAGGTGTCGATATGGTCAGCTTCACCGGATCGACCGGCGCAGGGGTAAGGGTGACGGAGCTAGCCGCCCCGGGTGTTAAGAGAGTGACATTGGAACTTGGGGGAAAGAGCGCGAACATTATTCTGGACGACGCCGACATCCCCCGAGCCGCTTCGTCAGCAATTTTCGCATGCTTCGGAAACTCTGGCCAGGAGTGCTCTGCCCTAACAAGACTACTGATTCCCGAGGAATCTAGGGACGAAGTCATCGATGTCATCTCGAGCAAGATAGGTCGCTACTCTGTCGGAAACCCCATGGAAGAGGGCAACAGATGTGGGCCTCTTGTCTCCAAGAAGCAGCAGGAGAGCGTTACTTCGTTCATCTCTAGCGGGATAGAGGAAGGTGCCACCCTAGTTGCGGGGGGAGAGGGGATGCCGGATGGTCTAGAATCCGGCTTCTATGTGAAGCCGACCGTCTTCGCTGACGTGACTCCGGAGATGGCTATCTTCAGGGAGGAAATCTTCGGGCCAGTACTATCCATTACTACATTCTCCAGTGAGGACGAAGCAATAAAGCTAGCAAATGACTCCGAATACGGCCTATCTGGGGGAGTCTGGTCGGGAGACGAGGAGCGGGCAATGCGTGTGGCAAGGAGAATGCAGACGGGGCAAGTCAGCATCAACGGGGGAGCATTCAACGTTACTGCTCCTTTCGGTGGTTACAAGCGCTCAGGATTAGGGAGAGAACTCGGGATGTATGGCCTAGAAGAGTTCTTGGAGATTAAGTCAATTCAGCGGTAGGTGGATCGGTGATTCCTCGTCTTCTAATTATTACTGGAACCAGCGGAGTGGGTAAGTCCACCATGTCAGCAAAGCTGGCCGCCTCGAGTGGTTTCTCTAAGACTGCAGCCACGGACACGGTCAGGGAAGTGCTTAGAACTCAATTTTCCATCTCCGAACATCCTGCACTGCATAGATCTTCATTCGAGGATGCGGGGGGCACTGCTGTAGAGGACTGGATGGAAACGGTGGACGTAGTTTCCGAGGGGGTCCAGGCAGTAATAGATAGAGCTCGTAAGAAGGGCTTGGACATCCTTCTAGAAGGTGTGCACTTCTTTCCCAATAGAGAAGTGATAGAGTCATGGAAAAGATCTGGTGGTTCTGCAATTGGGGTGGTACTGTACGTTCAGGACGAAGTTAGGCACCGGAACATGATTTCCAACAGAGAGAAGCACAATGGGAAGAAGGTGGGTCACTACCTTGAGAACATTGAGCGAATAAGGGGCATCCAAGAGGAAATGATCGAATCCGGTTTACAATCAGATTGGTTGATAATCGACCCAACCAAAGAAGTCGACTCGGTAGGCATCATTTCGAATAGTTTCAACTAACGGCCTTTCCACTCGGGATCTGACCTCTCAAGGAATGCTCTAACACCTATCTCCTTGTCCTCGGTGTCGAACAGTGCGACGAACTCAGAGCGTTCCATCAACACCCCCTCTGAGAATGGCAGGTCGAGAGCCGACCGAACTGTTCGCTTAGCAACTTTCGTGGTGTATGGTGACTTGCGTGCAATCTCCTGAGCCAAGTCCATAGTGACTGAATCCAGCTGTTCCGGTGGTACGATACTGTTCACGATGCCCATCCGCATAGCCTCCTCGGCTGGGACCATTCCTCCTGAGAGCACAATCTCCATGGTCCTGCCGTACCCGATTAGTCTGCATAGCCTCTGTGTGCCCCCTCCTCCAGGAATCAGGCCTAGGTTTATCTCGGGTTGTCCGAACGTAGACCGATCGGAGGCTATCCTGATGTCGCAGGACAGGGCGAGCTCGGTTCCACCACCAAGTGCGAATCCGTCGACCATCGCTATGGTGGGTTTGGAAATATTCCAGACGGCCTCCCATGCGTTGTCCTCGAAGAACGGTCGGACGTCGTCGGAGTTTTTTCCGGCGAACTCGGAGATATCTGCACCTGCGGCAAAGGCGAATGGCTTGGGCCTCTCCCCCTCTGCTGGATCTTTTGGAGTGGCCCCGCGAATAACCACGCACCGGACGTTGTCGTCTGACTCGGCTCTGTAGCACTGCTCCTTTATGGCTAGGTGAGACTCTGAATTTAGGGCGTTTAGCTTTCCCGGGCGGTTGAGAGTCCAGACTGAGATTACACCTCCTGCCGGACTGGATCCTTCCACACTGATGTCCTCAACAACCAGGACCTCTTCTGCCATGTGGCAGCGAGCGGGGGCCATCGCTTCAACGTATCACTGAACTACTCTTCGGGCCTTACTGGGGGAGGGAGGTCTGGAAGGGGGGGCGGGGGCATTGCCATGCCAGGGGCTGGTGGAGGGGGCATCGTAGAATCATCAATGGAGGCTTCCTGTTCCTGCTCCTGAGAGGGGTCAGAGCTTCTAGGCACGTCCAAGGATACCCTGACCTTCAGCACCCTATCATCATCTATCCTAACATACGTAATTCCTTGTGGAATTGTTGGATCGGGGTCCTCTGGCTCGTACATAACTGCCAGACCATGCCCGGGAATACTTGTCAATGTGGGCAGGTCCTCTCCGTCCTCCGAATCGGACCATTTGCTGGCCTCCTCTGCTATCCTCTTGGACTTCTGGATACGCCTCTCGTGGTACAGCCTTTCCCTAAACACTGATCTTCTAGCCCTCTGTTGGGCAAGGTAATGATCTACTTCGGCCTCAGCCTGCAGCTCCGGGTCTGTTCTCGCAACGTGGACTTTGGCTAGACCCTCTACTTCATCCCCGGGAACAACGAGTAATGGGGGTTCATCCATTGAGGCGGGTGATGGTAACGGGGGCATCGGGTCGGATGGTGGAGGGGGTGCTGAGTCGGTGGTGTTTTTCCTACCCCTGCTCCTGCTAATCTTCTCTTCCCTAAGCTCGCTGGTACTCTTCTCAGAGAAAACGGCAGGGGGAAGTTCGATATCTCCGAAATCTGTACCCAAATCTATTTCTTCGGGGGGTTTATTCTGCACGACGGGAATTGGGCGCCTACCTGTGAATAGCAATAAAGACACTAGTAGGAGGATAAGAACTCCCCCTGCGACCTGCATTAGCAGACCCTCGGGAACTATCAAGACAAGGTAAAGCGGCACTGAGGCTATGGTCATTGACCAAAGAAGGAGTCTAGTCATCGCCGATGCCATGCTACACACCCGCACGGAAGAGTTCGTCTATTCACTTTGACGGGAGATTCAGGAGTTCTGAAAGCGCCTTTAGGGCTCTACCTCTGTGCGACATTGCTGATTTCTCATCGGGAGTCATCTCACCACAGGTTCGTCCATCACCGTCCTCAGGAATGAAAATCGGGTCAAATCCGAATCCCATATCGCCAGAGATTTTCTTCGAAATAGTACCACAACACACTCCCGAAGCGCTAATTGTCTCTCCTTCCATTGAAATCACTGCTACAGCCCTATACTCTGCCCTTCTTTCTAAGTCCGTCTGGAGGAGGTCTAGGATTCCCCTTAGTCCAATGGTTCTCTCGACGTAGGACGAGTATGGGCCAGGGAAACCATCGAGGGATTCGATGAAAATACCCGAGTCCTCTACAAGTATTGCCTTGTCCTCCATTTGGGTTCCCCTCACAAGTTCTCGAGCCTGTCTAATCTTGGAAAGTGCAACCTCATCGATTCCTTCTGACTGAGGCTCCGTCAATTCTGGGATCTTGCCGTTTATTTCCAGTTGAGAAACGATGTAGCCGAATTGGGATAACGTTGCAGATGCCTCGTAGACCTTGTGGGAATTACTTGTTGCGAATAGGATTTCCATTCCATCACTACCCATGGTACCTGACCCTTTCAGTGATCTTGCGGAACCGATCGACCACATGCTCAGCTTTTTCTGCATCTGATTCGTAGCTCTGCCCATCAAGATAGCCATCGCAGACACTGTCTATTCCGCCGAGGATTGTAGAATGGCTAGCGCTTAGGCACTCGTTGAGTACCTGCATATCAAGACCTAGCTGCTCCAGTTCTGGAGACTGTCGAGATAGGCCGAAGTCAATGAGGTAAAGGATTCCGTCTTGGTCAATCATTACGTTGTGAGTTGTAAGGTCTCCGTGAGATACACCAATCTCGTGAAGTCGTCTAATTAAGGCGCCGAGATGTCTAAGTTCTGATATCCCTGCTTCTCCCGACTTCAGTAGATCATAGAGGGGGAAGCCTTCAATCCTAGACATCAGTATTGACGACTTTCTCTGGTCTAGGTACATTAGAGATGGTGAAGGAAAGCCCTCCTTGGATAGTCTGGACAGTATCCTTGCCTCTGCTGCTAGCCTCTGCTTAGTCAGCCTTCTATCGAGATCTGGGTGCCTGTAACTTCGAGGCCTTCTGGCCTTAAGAACGGCCCTTTTACCCATCCAAGAGCCGCCAGTAACTGTCGCTTCCGCCCCTTCGTGGATCACTTCACCCGGCTTCCACATCGGGATTGCCCCATCTGCCATGCATACCGGATACTAGATGACTTCAAAGCGGTTGCACTCCGTGGATTAACTGGTCAACATGGTTCTGGATATGCCTGCGGCCCCACTCCCTCGTAGATTAGTGGGTACATTCGGCTATTCTGAGTCCGAGATCGACAAAGAGGCACAGAGGCTCCAGTACGCAATCAAGCAACCAATGCGATGGAGCATAGAAATCTGCAAGTCTCTGGCGCCAATGACCCTGGAGATAAACAGACTGAAGAAGGAGAAAGACGTGTTTCTAATCGCACATTCATATCAAACTCCTGACATAACATATGGAGTGGCTGATTCTGTTGCAGATAGCTACGCACTTTCGAAGGAAGCCAGAGACGCCCCACAACAAACCATCCTTTTCTCCAGCGTTCGATTCATGGCAGAGACTGCCAAGATTGTAAGCCCCAACAAGACTGTCCTGCACCCCTCCCCAGATGCGGGATGCTCACTAAGCGATGGAATCGGCCCACAAGACATAATTGAGCTTAAGGAAAGGTATCCTGGAGTTCCTGTCGTGTGCTATATCAATACTAGTGCAGCCGTTAAAGCGGAGTGTGATGTCTGCGTCACTAGTAGCAATTACCTGAAAATCTGTGAGAGGTTGCCGGGTGACAAGCTTATCTTCGTCCCAGACAGATTCATGGGAAAGCACTTGCAAAATTCACTCAGGGGGATGAAAGAGATAATTATCTACGATGGAGAGTGCGAGGTACATGCGGAATTCACAGGAGAAAAAATCAGGACCTGGAAGAAGAACATGTCGGATCATGGAATAGACCTATTTGTCCTCAGTCACCCAGAGTGCGATGCTGGTGTTCTAGAGGAAAGTGACTTCGTCGGAAGTAGTGAGCTGCTCAAGGACGAAGCGATTAGGCTAGCTAGTGAAGGGAAGAGAGACATGATGCTGATTACGGAGTGTGGCACGGCGGACAGGGTTCTGGCAGAAACTGAAAATCACCTGAACCTGATCGGTTCTTGTGTGATGTGCAGGCACATGAAGAGAACACAACTGGAGGATATCCTTCAGGCTCTTAGGGACCCGCATCCCGAGCAGGTTGTAGAATTAGAAGAGGAGACCATCAGGAGAGCTACCAAGAGCTTGGATGAGATGTTCAGACTTGCCGAGTAAGCCTTGGGTCGGCACCGTAGGTCTGTAGGGCCCATAGGAAAATCAGCGGCATAAGTGCTAGGATTGAGGCCTGCAGCAATAGAGAGTTCCTGGGTTCGATCGTATCCGTAAATGAATGAAGTACCACCTCCTTGGAATCTGCGTCGTTCTCTTGTATCCAAGCTATCCTCTCATTGAGAATTTGAGGCTGTGACTGGTCGACTTCCTCGTCAAATGTGATTTGGACTGTAGTCCCAGTCTCCAAGTCATGAACGTAAACGTCATTGTTTCTTTCTTCCCCCTGATTGGATACTGAAGGATTGTCTCGGGTGACTTGTAGGAATGCAACCCTCCCGCTTCCAACGCTGGGAGAAGACGAATCCCAACGTGGGTTTGAGATATGCGTCTGGTTTATCGATAGTGTATCGACCAGGATGGTTCGATTAAAAGGGCCGACGTCCACTGTGGCGACTAGCCAGTTTGAGTCCATAACCAATTCAACGACCGACGAGTTGTGGAAGTCGAGATCTACTCCGGAGTTGGCTATGGACTGATCGGTTCTATCCGAGGAACTAGGATCGAGTGGAATGGAAATAACCAAATCAGAATCAATCGATGTGATGTTTACAAGTGGCCCGAATTCCGACTTTTCGGAAATCGCGATTAGAGGGCCGGAAGAGGCCACTACGGAAGAGTTGGCCTCCAAGAGTAATGACTGCACAGTGCCATCATGCGTGTTAATTAGCTTGAGTTTCTGACCGAATAACACCGCAAGATGATGACGTTCGGCTGAATCCGTAGCGATTGCAATGTCCACGATACGGTCTACCGTGACCTCACTGAGGATTGGGATTAGTATTCCCGATCCACCATCTTGCTCGAAGTAGTCGACCCTATAATCGCTGAAGACAACAAATGAATCGCCGGACGTTACCACACTTGGAGGATCTGCCCACGGCTGACCTCCAATGGTCCTGTTCGCCCCCGAAGACACGTTTCCTGCAGTAATGGACACCACGCCCTCTGAATCCTCTACCCAAACAAGCCATTCTCCTGATCCCGATGCTGAAGTAGGAGAGTCGGCCTCTTCGATTGAAATCCGCTGATGGGTTACGTCCCAGAGGAGCACGGACCCGGTTAGGACGAGAAGGCCAATTATCAGGGCGCCAGTCTGGGATTTTCCCGGCTCCCTGAAGGGATCCAGAAGTTTTGCCGAAGAGCGGAAAGAGCGTTTCAAAGAACCCCACGGATCGTCCAGTGTTCTCGCCAAACGTCGCGTGAATAGCCTCTCGTCGGCGATCCTCCAGACAGGTTCGTGAGTCTTAGATGTGATATTCACTGCCAAAATAGCAACCACCATGCCGCCAATGATATCTACGAACCAGTGGATTCCGAGATATACGATGGAAATCGAGGTAAGCAGTATGAAGCCTAGGAGAAAAATTCGGTACCGCTCCCATCTTCCGTCCTCGTCCCACCTGTGCATGGAAAGCCAAATTGCGAATGGAAGGCCGATGTGCAAACTTGGCATTCCATTTGTGAAGGGATCAATCCTGTTGAACCAGTTATGTATCTCTGGAGTTAAGTCGTATGCTATCGTCTCCATTCCTTCAACATAGTTTCCAGTGACCTTGACATTCAAAAATAAGTAGAAGGGTATCGAAAGGACGTAGACCCAGAACATGGAAAGTGAAACCCTGTCAGCCATGTGCCTGTCATCGAAGTAGATCGGGTAGACGAATGACGCGAAGGTCGCAGTCATGAATCCCATAACGTAGAAATGTGTCATAGCGACATCCAGAAAGTCGCTTCTCAAACCCTCTTGGACCCAGAGAACGGTGTCTCCCTCGACAGAGTAAACCAAGAAGGTCATGTCTAGTTGGGTATTTGCCATCAGCACCCGATCAAGGCCGTCGAGGACATCCTTCCACAGGTAAACGGAGAAGACGATGATCATATGAGCCCAGTATCGCCTAAACATGTCGATGAAGCCGTCAGCACTGATTCTCGCAAATGGTGGCTTGAATATCGGAATCATCACGATGCTGATCATTATCGCGCCGGTCACCCAGGTGATGTATATCCCTGTATCAGCTACCATTACACTCTTGTCGGGATGAGCCTATGTCATCAAGTCGACGCTAAAGTAGTCCCTCAGATTATCCTTAGAGACCGTTCAGAGCCCTTTTCGAGCTGCTCCGAGATTCTGTCAACTATTGACTCGAAAGCCTTCGCGGTGTCTCCCTCTGGCTCAGCAATTATCCTATGAACACCATCGTCTCCCCCTCTGACGATCCCTGGATCGAAGGGGAGGGACCCTAGGAAGGGTACGCCCATCTCGATGGAAGCTTCCTTCCCGCCTCCTGACTTGAAGACGTCGAGGGTGACTTGCCAATTTCCATCGTCGTCTGAAATGCATTCCAGTGGAGCGCCTCCTGGGCCAAAAACTGAGAAGAGGGTGTTGGGGTCCGACTTACCCCTTATCGTGAATCCACTCATGTTCTCAACGACCCCAAGGACTGGGACAGAAATGGTCTTGGCGAAGTTTATCGACTTGCGACTATCAAGTAGTGCTACCTCCTGAGGAGTTGTTACAATGACTACCCCATCTATTCCGGGAAGGCTCTGGCTTACTGTCAGAGGCTCGTCGCTAGTTCCCGGTGGGAAATCAATGATTAGGGCGTCGAGCTCGCCCCAAGCGACGTCTCCGATGAACTGCTGGATTGCCCCGAGTTTTATCGGTCCCCTCCAAATCACAGGCTTGTCTGGATCTTCAATGAGGAATGCCATAGATATGACCTTCACTCCACTAGGGCCATTTGCTGGGTGAATCTGCCCATCTTCCACGTTTAGATCGGCATCCTCTAGTCCCAGCATCTTTGGGACGTTAGGGCCAGTAATGTCTATGTCCATGAGGCCAACTTTCTTGCCCTGCCTGGCCAATGAAAGTGCCAGTCCTGTTGCTACAGTTGACTTTCCAACTCCACCCTTTCCAGATAGGACCATCACTTTGTGCTTGATTTGCTCGTCCATCTGCCCAATCCGCATCTTTCTCTGCATCTGCTGGTAGGCCTGCTCCATCTGAGCCCTCTGCTCATTGGAGGCCTCGTCTCCTGGTCCCTTCTGGCTGTCGGCCGTAGTGTGGTGAGAAACAGGGGAATCAGACATGATATCGCGTTCAGGGATAGCTTATTGAATACTATTCTATTTACCTTTCAAGCACATGTTCTATTGTGGTGCGATTAATTAGGGCATCCTAACTGCACATTACATGCGTCTTCTCTTCGTTTGTGTAGGCAACACATGCAGGAGCCAGATGGCGGAAGCAATCGCAAGGGAGATGGGTCACGAGTCGTATTCGGCTGGAACCCAGCCTCCGAGAAACGGGAGAGTTTCTGGGAATGCAATCGAGGTACTTAATGAGGTTGGCATTGACACTTCGGGACTGTATCCGAAATCGGTCGACTCTGTGGATTCCAAGAGTTTTGACATGATCATCAGCATGGGATGTGGGGTTAGCTGTCCAGCACTGCCAATTGACGAGGACTGGGGGTTGGAAGACCCCCATGGGAGTGAGGTTGGTGTCTTCAGACAAACCCGTGATGAGATTAGTGAGCGCCTCTCAAAGCTCCACAAGAGCCATACCGACGCTTAGAAAAGCCAATCTGTTTTGCATGCTCCTGCGCGAGTGTAGTGTAGTGGTTATCACCCCACGTTGCCAACGTGGGAACCCGGGTTCAAATCCCGGCACTCGCACCAATCTAATCGATTTCCGAGTTCCTTACGATGTAGACAAATGCACCTACTCCGATTGCTAGTAAAGATCCGAGAGACGCAAGAATTAGCTGCATCGAGTTTTCTTCAACCCAAGATCCCCCAGATGAGCCCGAGGATGACTTAACGATGGTGATGTTGTGCCACTGATTCTCGATTGCAGTGGTGGAGAGAAAAACGTCCGTAGCACGTATCATGACCGACATTTCGCCTTCGCTAAGAGAAGACCTAGCCGAGAAAGAGAGGGAGAAGACACCATCCCCCGCTGCTCGGTCTGGGCCCGTCCCATCGTCCACCAATAGAAGCCAAGTCTCAGACTTGCCTATTGGGGCCAGTCTACCGATCTTTGCTTGAGCGGAAGAGATTCCGTCGAAGTCCTCAATTGAGACCTCCATGGAATAGTTTACCGCATCTCCGGAAACCGGGGAGGACACAGATTCCACTTCTGAACCATCCTTGAGGAGGGTGAGGTTGGCTATCGATGGTGGCTGGTTTACTATCAGAACCTTCTTTGCATTTCTCTGAGGTATGCTGGAGACAATCCCTCCAGTGGATGTAGATGAAACGGTTCCTCCATCAGAATCCTCAAGCAGAATTGGGATGTTTTGTCTGCCAGGAGACATGCTGGAGGGAATCTCGAAATTCCCAGTCCATGACTCCACTTTATCGGTCCTGACCTCACCTTCATGCTGCCACTCCCAGTCATACTCGCCAACTAGCTCCAACGGGACCTGCTCCCCCCCAAGGCTGAGAAGATTGACTGCCGCTGATTTAACTCCGTGACCGTCGAAAACTCCCACGGTAACTTGGATCTGCTCCCCCCTGATACTACTTTCCGGAGAGAATTCTAGTTGTATCATTCTCGGAGGGGAATTTGTAACCTCTATACTAGAGTTCTGCTGTACTGTCACCCAGTAGTCCGTCATGGTAACTGAAAGTGGGATGGTTCCGTGCTGTAGACCCTCGTGAACGATCCTAGCTGTCCAGATATCATCGTGGATTACAAGATCTCCAAGGAGCCCTGAATCGGAAAGCTCCACGGTGCCCAGCCCCATTTCTGAAAGGTCTACACTGACTTCGGATGTGTCAGTGTCAACGTCATCGACAACGACCTCAAGGTGAGCAACTCCTCCCTCGGTGGTAAGTATCCCCTCACGAAACCTGACAGAGGACCCCGACTCAGATGAGAGGGATGGTACTGTGTTCTCGTCGAATGTGACTATAGAAGGCGACATTATCCTGTCAACCCGTTGGCTCTCGATGAATGAAACTGCTTCGTCACCATCCCCAAGTCCGACACTGACTAGCCTGCTAACCTCATTCAGAAGACCCGATAGGGGGCCCTCGTTGATCACACTCCCATTTGCTGAGCTCATGTCCCCGAAAGTACCGTTCCAATCAGCTACTGAAACGATGTGCCCGTCTACCAAATCCGAGCTAAGTCCAGTAACTGAGACATCCAGTACCATCGCTTTGTTGCCAATTAGCGAGAAAGTATCACCCACGGAAACAATCTGCGGGCAGACACCTGTCTCCCTAGAAATGTGATCAGAGAAAATTGGATTCGCCTCTGGAGGCTCAGGGTTGAAAATCACAGGGGAGTTTTCGGGATACTCGTCCTCCTCAGTTCCGTTTTCGTCCACGTAGGTGTATCTGATGGTCCTGTTGAGCCAGTCCTCCTGAGGGACGACGTACTCGTAGGTTAGGTTGTGTTCAGCCCCCCACTCCTGATCTATCGGACCGAATGGAGTTGCTGAAACGTTTAGCCAGAACTCGTTCCTGATTTTATCTGCCTCGAATGGTTCTCCAGAGGAGTTCTCGAAAACCCCTGACTCGATGATCTGCCGGACTAGTCCGAAGGTTCCCTCGACGTCGCCATCGTATGTCCCGTCTACAAAGATTGTATCGGCAACCGTCTCCCCCCCCTCCGACTGGAAGTGTAGTACCGGGATGGTGCCATTCACCTCTATGAACGGGTTCTCTTCCGAGGCAATGAAGTCAAACTGGCCGCTCCCGAAAATCCGGGTGTACTGTTCGGTCCTGACTCCCTCCTCCCACTTCTCGCGAAGAATTAGCTCATCTAGACCAAAAGAGAAGTCCTCGTCAGCTGCAGAAAGCCTTACTGAAGCGTTGGCCTCGACTTGGAGATCCTGTAACCTCCTGAAACCGTCTTCATCCCAAATCTCGAAGTACAGTAGGAAAACCTCCCCGTACGCTCCACCGGAGCTCTCGTTGTCACCACCATTCAACGATAGCCAGCCATCTCCTTCGAACCTCATCCTCTCAGTTACTTTACCCTCATTGTAAGACCTCAGGACGTAAGCGTCATCGATTACAGCATCTATAACGGCACCTTCGTTGTCATCTCCGGTGTTCACTGAAAGATTTCCATAGCCGGACATCTCGAAGTCTTGGTTGATCAGTTCGTTTCCGTGATATGTCTCATTTAGCCAAATCCTATCTAGTTCAAGACCAATAACCGCCCCCGTTGAGTCGTTGGTCAAATCTAGGTAAAGGGTCCCGTTCCCTAGCTCGTTTGACTCCAAGATACTACCAGTTCTCTTCTGCCAACCCCTTCCTTCAAAGGAAATACCCTGCTCCTCTCCATCGATTCCAGAGATCCCCCAAACGGTTTCTCTGGTTACCTCATGATCGGAAATTGGCTGGTTCCAGTTCGTGATGTTCAGGGACCTGCTGCACACCGCTTGGTCGGACTGAACTGAAATGGAAACGTAGTCGCCGAATTGGGGTTGCTCTGGTAGCACCAGGTCTACCTCTCCGCCTGCAACCAAAGTGGAGACGTTGTCTCCTGCTAGTTCCGTATCGGCTCTTATGTGCTGAGCCGAAGAAATCACTGAAGTTGGAGAAGAACCATTCGTGAAGGGAGGGTCGAATACTACCCTATACCTATGCAGGATAGAAGGGTGAGGATCTCCAGATTCGTCCCACTGCCAATCTTGGCCCCAATCCACCAGTACCTCGCAATTGACGGCTTCATCCCCCTGACCCCATGCTATTGAAGAAGGAAGGCACACAGCGAGCAAGGAAAGTACTGCGATTACAGCGAACCCCCGGGCCACAATCACCTCCACGCATTAGGGCATTTCAACCAATGCCCGACAAGCTGAATTTGAATACTAGAAGAGAGGTTCCTCGTAATCGTCGTCGACACCAGACCTCTCCCTCCATAGGTTGGCTGGCATTCCGTCGTAGATGTCCGCATACGGGTCCTCGTTTTCCTTGTCCTTATTGGCTTGGCCGACTAAGTTTGCAAAGTTCTCAGCATTGGTCTTGAACTTCCAATAATGAATCCTCCACTCTCTGCCGTCCCAGAGAGTTGTCTCCTCCGACTCTGTGGTAAGAAGATCATAATCCTGCAACTGGTAAAACAGATTTCGATCGGTTGGCTCCAAGGCGTTATCGATGATTCGGTTTGAGAATCCGAAGAAACCCAGTGCATGCTCTGCGATTGACTCTGCGACGGTGGTCTCCATGGATGTGTCGACCTTGCTCTTGATCGCCTGAGTAAGTTGTGCCAACGTCAGCCCCA
>TARA_B100000686_G_scaffold349470_1_pt1 | contig 13587 bp, 10 predicted proteins | sample TARA_B100000686 | Tara Oceans TARA_B100000686 (sample SAMEA2622733) | marine metagenome | biome: marine biome (ENVO:00000447); feature: marine epipelagic mixed layer (ENVO:xxxxxxxxx); material: "saline water (ENVO:00002010), including plankton (ENVO:xxxxxxxx)" | depth 150 m
GCGACATTGTCCATCAGAAACTATTTTCCTGTCTCTAGATACATTGTCTTTCGGCCTGCACTTTTCTTATCGGGTGGTATTCACCGCGCACACGAATCATGCGGGAGACACCATCTACTACCGTGTCATGATTCTAGCCCCTATCGAGTAGCTAAGCGCCCCGACTTGAGCAAGAAACGTGCTCCGAGCAATGTTGCACTAACAGTGAGTCCGAGAATAAGGCCGAGCCAGAGCCCAAGGGGGCCTCGCTCAAGGTACATGCCCAACCACCAACTCGCAGGGACGCCAACCAACCAATACGCCCCGCCGGAAATGAACATAGGTACGTTCGTATCCTGCAACCCACGTAATGCACCGGCAGAAGTGATCTGAATGCCATCAGAAAGCTGAAATAAGGCCGCACAAACGAGAAGCCCGGCAGCCGTCGCGGCCACACTGGGATCGGCTGTGTAAAGGCCAATGATTGCTCGCGGAAACATCACAATCACCAGTGCCGAAACTACCATCGCTCCCGACGCCACACCGATTCCGACTAACCCACGAAACCGTGCCTCAGCCACTCCAGACTCTCCCATTGCTTGACCGACACGCACCATCAACGCATTGGCCAATCCCACTGGGATCATAAATATCAACGTCACATAATTCATAACAACGTTATGCGCCGCCAACGCAGTCTGACCCAACGACCCCATCATCAGTGCAATAGCATTGAAAAAGCCCGCTTCCAAGATCAGTAGCCCCGCGACCGGGAGACCAAGTCGTGCTAGCTTACCGATCTCGATCAAACTGGGTTGGGTAAAGTGGCGCAACAGTTTAAGGTGCCGATAACGACCTGATCTAGCCACGTATCCCAGTATCAGCCCCGCGTTAAGCCACAGGCAAATTGTTCCTGCGAGAGCCGCACCGTTAACTGCCAGCGACGGGAAACCCAACTTGCCAAAAATCAGCGTCCAACTAAGCAAGATATTAACCGGCAAAACCACCAACTGAATCAACATCATGGGACGGGCATTGCCCGTTCCCTCACAGAGAAACCGGCAAACGAAATAGAGGCAAACGCCGGGCATACTCCACGACGTGATCTGAAGATAGTCCTCGACCAGTGGAATGACCGCCGCCTCCACCGACATCACCGGCATCACAGCACCGATGCGCCGCATGAGCCACCAAGAACATAGTGCAACTATCGAGGACAACCACAAGGCCTGTTGAAAGGTCCGTCTGATCTGTTCCGGTCGATCTGCGCCAAATTGGCGCGCCACGACCGGTGATACCACCATCAAGACACCAAGAGTAGCGAGGAAGACCATGACCCATAAAGACGTCCCCAAACCAATTGCCGCCAACTCCAACGTTCCCACCCGTCCCATCATGATGATGGCAACAAAGCCATAACTCACCTGTAAAAGCTGCGCGATGACCAAGGGTATGCCTAAGGTCATCAACGCCTTTAGTTCTCTTAGTAAATCATGTAGTTTGGGCCGAGTCATCGCCATTAGCTATCACACACTGACCAACCGATATTTGAATCGAACGCCAATAAGAAGGGCGCACTGTGTTACTCCAACAGGCAACCCATGGTACTCCGGCACAGAAATGACGGCTCCACCCAGAACCATTAATGTAAAACCCACCCCAGTGGCTTGATTACCGCCGATTTCCGAGTTCTTGTTGTATTTCCATCATCCCAATAAACATACCTAATCAGAATGGCCATCGTCCGCCCAACAAATGTCCATTCTTGCCGCCCCAAAACAAGAATACGCGTTCCACAATCTTCCGAACAAGGGTTTGAAAAAACATGGGCCGTAAAAAAGAAGTTAACAACCGGCAATAATAAGACATTGAATTTATGTTCCACCACCCATGCTGTCGGCGGGCAACAAGACCAACTTCCTCTGCCGACCGCCAATTCTTGGCACTTGTCTTAGTTTGATCGTGCGATCTCAAAAACCCAATACGGCTCTCTATTGCATAAATCTTTTGACGTGGCACAAATCGATTGACCAAATCCCAATCCATTACGTAATGTAAATTTTCATCTAGCCCGCCCACTGCATTGAATGCGCTTCTTGAAAAAAACATCGCTGGCTGGACAAAATAGAGTTGTCTCTGTAGCTTGCCAAGGTCGACCGACTGATAAGGTATCAGTTTGGTGATCTCGCTATCCTTATCTATCTTTCCACCAGACCCATAAATGAGGTCCGCGTCTTTCTCTTTCCCGAATGCGCGTCCCATTGCGATTACGCCACCCGGTTGATAGACATCATCCGAATTCAGCCATCCTACTACATCGCCGCGGGAGCGACGGATACCTTTATTGATCGCGTGGCTCTGGCCAGTATCCGATTCAGATATCCACCAACTGATATATTCGGAGTACTTTTGCAGAACCTCAATCGTGCGATCGGAACTGCCCCCATCGACAACACCGTACTCGAGGCCAGGGTAATTCTGTAAAAGCACCGATCTAATCGTCTCCTCGATATACTCTCCCTGATTAAGGCTAGGAGTCACGATACTGATGGTCGGTAAAAGCTCACCGTTAGCTCTCGACCGGTGTGATGGGGCATCAGTCCAGGGCCAACCAACTTTGCCCTCGGGGGCATCCGGGAGGTCTGTTAAAGCAAAATAGTCCATACGTTGAGAAATCTGGATGCACTCACAGTGTGCGACAGGCGACCGGCCGCCGGCTACATTCCTATCGAAAACACTGCTTTAATATTTCCCAACGATAAACATTGCGAATTAGCTTGTGGCCTAGTTTCGAATAGTGAGTCAATACTTTTTCTCTCTCAAATAAAGAATCGGCCTGATAACCCTTCAATCGTTTTTTTGGATTAAGCACGCGAATGTTGTGAACCCTACCAATCTCTTCTAGCCATTGGACCAATTGATACCTTTCGCCTCTATCGTAACTACTATAGTGAGTGACCAAAAAAAAGCGTTTTGGCGCCAGCAGGGAGCGAATCGCCAGAATATCACCTTCCAGAGATTCGTAACTCTGTTTTTGCACCGTGATCTTGTCTCTGATCGTTAATGGAACATTAAAATCTGGATCGATAGCAACATGATGCACATATCGATTTTTGTACCGATACTCCAGTTTTGAGGCGATTTCCACTACGAAAATGTCGGTGTTGCCAAACATTTCCCGCACGTACTGATCGCTCTCTACTGCGTGCCCAGACAATATTGCAGTACGAAAAACAAATCGTGACTCTTCTGGCGGGATATGTCCATCCTGACAAAACTTGATCATTTCAATCACTTCTTTAGCGTAATGGGGATAGGTAATCCTCTGATGCAGATCAGTACAACTGATAAACCCTATCGAATTAATCGATTCTTGTCTGCAGCAACCAAGCACAGTTACCCGGGGTGCCGGCAATTGTTCATCCGATACCTGCAGGCCACACTTTCTGAGCATTCTCAACATGAGATTGCAAACTACGAGCGACAATAGTGATTTCCTGAACACTAAAACTTAACCTATATCCTGACCAACCTGGTTACGATCAATTTAATTCTCTCTCAATGGCCACATTAATCGTGGCTGTCGGACAACAGAATCCCTGAAGGCTACCCACAAATCGTAACCTTGTCCCTTGCCCCATTCTTATACCCCAATCGCTGCATACACCCTTATTGTTTCCTGTACAGTTCGATCCCATGAAAATTTCTTAACCTGTTTTCTGCCTTCGGTAATCAATTGATTTCGAAAAGCGACGTCGTCGACGACAGTTGCGATTGCATAGCAAAGTTCGTCAACTGAGTAGGGATCAAACAATACCCCCGCCTTTCCAACCACCTCTGGAATGCTCGATGTTTTCGCAGCAATGATTGCGGTTCCACAAGCCATCGCTTCTAATAGTGGCAACCCAAATCCTTCATATGTAGACGGATAGATTAGGGCAACGGCCCCCTCATATAGGTCGCCAAGCACCTCGTCGCTCACATATCCAACGTTTCTAACACATGAGTGAACCCCCAATCTACCAAGGTGATCTAACTCGTCCGCCGAAAAATCTGGACCCACGACTACCAGATCTATTTTCAAGCCATCGTTACGGACAGTCGCAAATGCCTCTAATGCCCTAGGAAAATTCTTATACGGCCATCGTGTTCCAACATAGATTAAGTAGGGATCAATTTCGTTTGTCGCACTGCAGGACCTAGGGCGTAATTCAAGGCTCGATGCCAATGGAATAGCATGGACTTTCGTCTCATCACACTGATAAACCCGCAACAAATCCCGTCTAGTATTCTCCGATATACAGATCACAGCTTCTGCCTGATCAATCGCTTCCCGTTTAGCACGCATAATGTCCGTATCTTTTCCTGCATGCAAAACAAGCTCGTGAATGAGATCAAAAACCGTGACGACGATCGGTACACGATAACTTGAGATTTTTCTACTCCCGATAGGCATGTAGTAAGTCAAATGCACAAGGTCAGGTGCTAACAACCTTTTCTGCCGAAACCAGGCCAGCCTATCACGCAATTCAGGCCATTTTCCAACAGGCCCTGACCCGCCCCTAAATTTATAATGCTGAAGTCGGCTATGGTCTGGAGGTTGAAGTGCCTCACAATTCTTTGTGACCAAAAACGAGAACCACTCTGGTGGCAATCGACTGATAATGTTGTTGAAATATCGTGATACCCCACCTAAGGGCTGTTTTCCATAGATCCATCCGTCGTACAAAATGCGCATAGAGTCAGTCTTCCAGTCCACTCACTGTCAACGTCCCGTCAACTATGATGGAAAGTGTTATTTATCACGACGGGCGGCAGACAAATCATGTTTTTCAATGCTGAGGCTTAAATCCCCAATGCAAGTTCGATGGCGTTTAACTTCTCGAGGAACTGATACAGCAGACAAGATCTATTCCTCATTTGCAGGCTTTATACACATCACGAAATTTCGGGTTCTGCGGGATTGTAACTGTAGTCGTGATCGACTCCGTTAGCCACGGTCGCGTACCCGCCTCGTACTGTGCTTTCGTGATGCGCTTCATTGCTTCTGCAAACGCATAAGTGCTGCGCCTACCCTCTGGGCTGTATCGCAACGTATCTGGCACGATCCGCCCTTTTTCCTTCCGCCCGTACATTACCCAGTGAACAGTTCCCCAAGACGCTTTATTCTCTACCCCAGATGCCGCGAATGCCCTCTTCAGATCTGGATGCTTATCGACGTATGCTTCGAATGCTGACTGTGTTGATGCAAGTGCTCTATAGTTGCGATTTGCAGACCTTACAATCAAGAAAATCCCAGGCAAAGAACAGACCGATATAAAATCTTTCTGTGCACTAGGAATAGTAATCCGACCGAAATCTTCTGCGCGCACTATGATCGCCACGTCACCGTATCGCCGAAAAAGGTTTTCATAATTACCCATCAAGATGTCATTAACGTCACGTTGAGTGTGATACCGAACTTTCTTAGGTATGCCTAAACCCGGGTAAACTCCAGACATCGGCAAATCTGCGTAGTAGCCGTAGGCATACGCCAACTCAAGCCACTCTAAGCCCGACGATCGTATATCCGGCGCAATAAGCAACGCCTTTCTCCCGCGAACCTGGCTTTTTACCGTCACGATTGTATTCTGATCTAAGATGCCCAATATTGGTCTGGACGACTGTACGGGGGTTGTTTTGAGGTAACCGGAACTTTCGACGACGTGTACGACTGACAAAACAACACACAGTACGGTGGCAAAACCCTTCCAACGCGGTAGTGCGTTTGTACTAACCAGCAAACGATAAAATATTGTGATGCTCGCTATACTCAGGAACAGCCCTATCGGCACTACCAAACGACCCAACGCACGCGCGTACATGAAATCCGGATAGATTAATGCCAACATCAACGCAGGTGTCGGAACAACAGGGACGCGAACTCCCGCCACAACAGCAATGTCGGGGAACCGCTGGCCGGCGATATGGAGGATATATCCCCAACTAAACGAGAACATCACCATTACCCAAATCGCAAGGATTAGAATACAACCGAAAAGCGGATATAACCTCTTATTTCCAAGCAGATTACCGTACGCAGTCAAAACCACTTTTTTTCTACATCGACGCCATATTAAACGCAACAATATTCCAACTAAGCCGACTAAAAACATCATTAATGCGACGGTGCCAATAAACGCGAAGCCCGTAGACTGACCCCGTTCTAAGCTTTCCGTTGTCAACGGAAAACCCATTTTGGTCAGTATTGCGTCTGGCCCAGCATCTCCACAACATCCACCATCGGCTAATTCTTCCCGAGGCGGAATCACCGGAGCCAACAAGTCAGCAACATGAAAACCACCGCCAAAGCCATTGCCGTAGCCCCAGTTTTCCGACTTACGCTCCTTCTCGTCTAGTAACTCATCGAAAACATTCGGCATTCCGGGTTCGGGTACCGATGGCATTGTCTGCTGACCGAGTAGCGACACAAAAACAAAAAAAAGTCCGACCCCGCATATGACTGACAAAACAAATCGGCGATTGAAATAAGCCACCAAGTGTCGCCACCCCAAGAAATACCCCACCGCACCAAGAACAATTGAAATCGTCAGAAAAGACAGCACCGAAAACACCGTGTAGTAATCGATCAACGGCAAAATGCATATGAGGATCAACAACATTACCGCTGGTCTAACGCGATCCGTAACACCAATCCGTAGAAAACACAGCATCAACGCTAAGTAGACGGGATAAGCCGTCATCAAAAAAGGCATCGCCTGATACATCGAACTTCGAACTAAAAGAGGTGGCGCCAATCCAATGACCACAGCGCAAAGTAATCGAAACGGCCAAGTAACATTACCACCAATATTGATGATCTTTGTAGCCCAATATGCACACAGAAAGATAATCAATAATTCGGCAAAAACAAAATAATATACGCCGCCAAGTTCCTCAAAAAACGTTGCGGCTGCCTTTAATGGCAGTGCAAGTATCGGGAAGGTACCCCGTAGAACGCTATTACCACCAAAGGGGAAGAACATCTTATCAATGATGGAGATAGGATAATGCCACTCTTCCTTCACAAAAAACAGAAACCTGGCAAACGCATCTAATTGGTCACTATTCTTAACCAGTGGCCAATGGCTTCCCCACGGCCAGGTGTTGTGCCAACGATAGGAGAAAATTACTAAAACCAGTGACGCGATCAGTCGATCTGCCCACCGATCCTTTGTTGCTAATCGACGATCAATGTAATCTGCACTCACTATCTAACCGAACGCTTTTTCGATTGTATATTCCACAGATCAATCATGTATCGATTCCAGAGGTCCTATATGATAGCTCTACCAAAGAAGAAGACTAACCAGACCTCGATGACTAAATGTCATGCCAAAAATTATATCTCTGTGTTTTCCTGGGCCAACACCGGGCTCTTAGTCTTTGGTTAGGCCAGTTTACCATCATTAATTATTTAGCCTTAAACTATAAGGTAGATGGTTTATCTCAATACTTTTCGCTAACTCAATAAATTTCCTGAATACATTCCAATCAATAATTTGACATCCCACTAACAAAAAACTGCTACCCCATTCTGCATAATACATTCTAAAAAAAACTAACCGTGAAACTTATTTAGTGTCAAATTATTCACCATCACAATTCCATACCAATAAACGCGTTGGCATTGCTCTCTTTGGGAAAGGATCCACTAATCATCTTCATAGAACCACAGTGGTTCAGCACTTTCTTTCGGAAGGATTTCAAGTTCATTTCTTAGTTAGACAAGACTATTCCAAGCTAATAAAACGTATCGCTGGATGTCAATATCACGATATCGACATCGTTATTAACGATAGTGGAATCACTGGATTTCTTCGCGGGTTCCTCCGTTATTTTCGAAGTCTCTATCCCGCCTGCGATATCGCCAAACAATATATGTTCCGCCATCAAAATCGTGATCGCCCGATTGTGTCGCGAACGATCCACTTCATAATTGCATTTTTCGCTCGATACCGACGCATTCTTCAGATACTTATTCGCGTAGAGTCGGTCCTATATCGCAACGTAGAAGTCACCGGCCTTCCTGTCGATAACATAGATGTGTTGTGCTTAATCGGGTGCGGGGGAAATGAAGTCCTGGAAGCTCACCTTGGCTGGTGGGGTAGAGCAAAAGGCATACCCATCATTAATGTCGTCGGAAACTATGACAACCTATCAACTAAAGGTTTTCGCGGACTGTTTATTGATCATTTGCTTGTTTGGGGACAAAGCATGAAGTCTGATGCGAAAGCTCTCCAGGGAATCCGCTCTAATCGGATTCATATGATTGGACCACTGCGGTATGACCACATCCAAAGCTCAATTTGTTTGACGAAAGCTGAATTTTTCAAGAAATGTCATTTTGATCCGAACATTCCGACAATTTTCTTCGGTGGAAGCCGCGCCAGTTTTCACTACTTCGAGATGCTTTCCGTGTTCCAGTTGCTCTCAAAACAACGAACATATCAGTTAATACTGCGAATCATGCCGAATAAAGTGCTACTCAATTCTCCAACCATGCAAGCATTTATTACTCACGCGAAATCGTTACCGAACATTTACGTTAGTATCGGGGATGTCCATTATCCTCACGGAGACCAATTTCAAGAACCGCTCTCCGTAGAGGAGCACGAACTGTGGCATGGCCTCACTTATTCCGACATCGTCATAAACCTTTACTCTACGTTAGCGCTCGAGGCGTGTATTTTTGATCGCCCAGTAATCAACATGTGGTATTTTGAACAGCCAGACGCGTTGATCTTAAAACAGCCCATTCACGTACCTTATAACGTAGAAGCACACATCCGCCGCCTTCGATCATTTAACTGCGCTGTCGAAGTCCAGACTCGTGAGGATCTAGTAGCCGCGATTCATAACCAACTTGAAAATCCCCAACGGCAGAGCGACGGGCGTCGAAGACTTGTACAACATGAGTGCGGAACCCTTGATGGTAAAGCCGCGCAACGCTTAGTAGAACATTGCCGCCGCGCGGAGGAAATAAAACGTTAACTTCTAGGCTTCGTTCAGAATCCTACACAACCGCCTTATTTCGTCTTCACTAAGATCTGGGTAATTACCAACATACCATCCGAAAAAATGAATATGTTCAGCTTCAGGATATTTAAGCCAATCTCCTGCAGCAACGATGGCTCGGAGATATGGCTGTCTTACCTGATTACCCCCGCCCGCACTTCCTCGTCGATATTCAATATTTGATTGCTTCATCGCGGACTCGAGTCGATCACGAAGTCCGATATCTGGTTCATTTAGAATTACATTGAACGCATAATTACTACTACCATCCAACAAGAAGTTAGTCCGAAATCGTTTTGAATTCAAGTTTGAAATAAAGAGGTCGTGGTTTTTCGATCTCTTCAAAATATCATTATCTAACCGCTTAAGTTGATTTCTTCCGATAATTGCGCCTATTTCATTATTGCGAAAATTAAATCCTGGATAAGCAAAAATAAAATCTGGATTCAAGTCGGGAAACTCACTGGCATAATTATCACGGGTCGCTTCATTTTCAATTTCTCGGACCATACCGTGTGACCTATACATACGGAGCATTTGATAGACATCATCATTATTAGTGCAGACCATCCCCCCCTCAATGGTTGACATATGGTGTGCGTAGTAGAACGAGAAATTTGAGATAAAGCCGTAGGATCCTAACCGCTGGCCGTCAAATGTTGCCCCATGAGACTCACAAACATCCTCAACTAGAGGGATACCTCGTCGCTCTAGCTCATCTAACAAACGACGTGTTAGTCCATTGAATCCCTGCACATGTGTAAGGAAGACACACTTGGTTTTCTCGGTCAAGCTAGCAATTACAGAATCGCTATCCATACCTAAATGTCGTGGATTGATATCGACAAAAATAGGTGTCATTTGATTATGTAACACAGCCACTATGTCCGATACCCACGTAATGGGCGGAACAATCACGTCGCCATCCCCATACAGATTCTTGATGATCGACATAGACATCAGATTCGCGGAAGAACCGGAATTCACAAACACACTATATTTGACACCTAACCACTTTGACCACTCCTCTTCAAATGCCTTGACATTAGCGCCCTGAGTCAGCCGTGGATCTGTTTTTGACAGATACTCGATAACATGATCTAGGTCATCCCTCACGATATTGTTTCGCATCAATGGATGACTATTCCCTCTCCCCGCCATGTTATTTCTCGTGGTAGTAGTCACCATACTCAACCAACAGAGTTGAGCGACCATCTTGGCGACTATAACTATGTCGATAGGCGGGAACGATATCCTCCGGCTCTCTCAATACCACTACATCAATGTTATCTAGCAGCAAACGGAACGCATCGGAAAAATCCCCCACGTGCTGAGACTGGGGGTGGAGTGGCCTTTGCGAGCCCACACTAGTGCGGATGATGACTTTGGGATGGTATCCATTGTTACTAATCTTTGGCATACGATCTAGGTGATTAACGAGTTGATTAACCGCGAGCAAAAGAAAATTCCACCTCGGAAAAACACTAATAGGAACTTCCCCATTGAGCGCACACCCGATTGTCATGCCCATCTGCATTTCTTCAGCGACCGGCAGTTCAAACACCCTCTCGCGCGGAACATCTGTAAGCGTGTTGAACATGGCCGTACCCGCAACCGCTACTGCTTGGCCGAGAAAGACCGTGCCTTCCTGCTCACCAAGCCACTTCATGGCTTCCCTTAGTTGTGCAGCATACGCCACCTTAGAATTCCACTCGAACGCCAGCACCAGCATGAGGAAACTTCGTTTCATACGAATAGTATCGAACGTTGTCGGAAAACATCGTCTTTAGATAGCTTCCGCTATTCATACCCCAAACCGCCCGGGTATCAGTGCACACTGATTTTCCATTGTCCTCAACAATAAAAATGATCGGCAATTTATTGTAGGAACTATATTTAATACACTCGTGGGCAATACCTGTTTCCGCTGTCATATCTCCCAGAAAACAGTAGACCATATTCGACTGCGCAGCGCGTTTGATTGACCACGCCACACCTGTTGCTATTGGTAAAACGCCTCCAACAATTGCGGAGGAAAAAATTCGATATTCCGGAAAGCATAACGATATAGAACGCCCCTCAAGAATTTCGGACAAAATCGCCTCTTCAGGCACACCTTTCAAGAGACATTGATAATGACTCCGCCACGAGCAAAAAACCCAATCTTCATTTTGAATATTTCCAAACACTTTGATCATCTGTTCTTCATTTCCATGATACAAATGAACTGGCGCTCGAATTTCCCCTCTATTAAATGCTGATGCTACAGACTCTTCAAACGCCAACAAATCCTCCGCACAGATTGGGCTCGTCATGACCGCTCCTCAAGTAAAAGCCTTGTCAATCTAATTTGAGACATCTCTTCGATGTTTTCGACCGCTACCGAACCGAATCGTACTCGCACTTTTTCCAAAAATGGTTTGTGCGAGTGATAGATATGGAATGCGTCATCTCGAAATTTAATTATCTCCGCTGGAGACAAAAATTCTGTTTGCATAGGTAAGGTTTCATAACTGTGGAATGAATACCCCAAATATCCGTCGGGCAATCGCGCATTTTGACTCACTGCTTTTTTATAAAGCTCACTACCTGGCAATGGTATGACCGGATACCCATTCCATGCTGCAGTACATAATTCTAGACTCAAATCAAGTGTTTTCTTCATTGAAGTATGATTGTCACCAGGCAAGCCAAACAAATAATTACCAATGACGTCTATATCTGCCTTCTCAATAAGATCAATTACTGCCGCAATATCAACGTCTTCAAACTTCCCTTTTGTCACATCTAATCTAACTTGCTTCTCGCCACTTTCAATCCCAAGCGCTAACCATTTAATACCTGCCGAACGAATTAACTCTAGATGTTTTTGGCTTCGCACGGTGTCTATTCGCGAATATGCCCACATGCGAAGTTTTTTTCCTAAACCTGTATCACGCAACATCTCACACAACGGCACAAAATATCTTCTGTTTAGAAGAAACATTTCATCACTGATCCTAATGGTAGTTACGCCCATTTGATCTAGTATAGAAAATTGTTTCATTACCCACTCTGGGGACCAGAACCTCATTCCCGCATAATTGCTAGCAACTCCAATTTCTTCATTATCATTGCGATTTAAAATGTTAATCATGCAAAAGTCGCATTGAAACGTACACCCTAACGATGTGTATATAGCGGCGAATGGAGTGCGCTTTTCATGATCATATTCCGCGTGCCAAAAATGCGAACGATAAAGATCAAGCGGTCGCTCTTTTTTCGGCAACAAATCCCATGCATATCCTGGCAAATCAACATCCATATGCTCCTGTGGGACGACTCGCTCGGGCGGATTTAACATCAGTTCATCGACTTTCCTAAATGCTATCCCCCGAACAGTTTCCAAATACTCTAGGTCCGAAGGATTTCCGCCAAGCAAATTACGTAGCGCATAAACCCCCTCATTGCAAAAAACGACGTCTATAGCACGCTCCGTTCGAAGCACCTCCAAAGGTAACGCCGACGCGTGCGAACCGACTAACGAGCGGGTAGTTTCGCTGCCAGAATCTCGCAGTGCTGAGGCCAATATAGATGCACCAACCATATTAACAGTGCCTGAATTTGGATTCTGTCCATAAACGACAAAACAGATTAATCGCGCACCCATGCTGTTGATTCTTTCTACCGCTTCACCAACATTGAGCTGTTCGGCATTGACATCGACGATACTGACAGCATAGCCAACTGAACGTGCTGACTCCGCCAACAATAAAGCCCACGTCGGTGGCTCGACAGCAGCGAACCGATTACTGAGCCCCTGATAGATGCCTTGGGCGTTACCCGGATTCACAAAGACCACATCTAACATAAATCTATACTCATAAATGTTTGTATAACAGCTACTCACCCCAATAATATGTTGGGTGTATTCGAATCATCACTGACTACTCCATGTGGTCAGTGAGACTCATACGATCTTAGGACTGAAAAATAATTTGGCTGCCGCCCGTTTCAAAATTGAAGGATACATGGATAAGTTCACTCAACGCCTGAGCGACAGGCTCCTGGCGATCGAGAGGCACATACAACAGTAACATGCCCCCCCCGCCAGCACCGAGTATCTTACCGCCTAACGCGCCCGCCCGTTTGGCGACGGAGTAGATATCGTCAATAGTAGAATTAGAGATCATCGGGCTCAGGAGTGATTTTTGGACCCACGCCTCATGCAAGAGTTCACCAAACCCGTCAAGATCACCGTCTTCAGACAATAACTGAACACCTTCATCCACCATCCGACCCATCTTCTTAAGCATCTTCCCTTTCTCGAGCAATGACCCTGCGTAAGTCATCGCAATATCTGATGCAGTTCTTTCAATTCCCGTATAAAAAAGCATCAGGTTTGTCGATAACCTGTCTATCATGTTCCCCGGCATGCTAATGTTTTCGACCTGCACACCACCATCTACGCCAAAACATATCTTATTAAATCCTCCACAGGCTACCGATACCTGATCTTGTGACCCGACCGTTTCCTTTACCAGTTGTTGCTCTACGTACGTACTATCTCGA
>TARA_B100000686_G_scaffold353506_1_pt1 | contig 13558 bp, 12 predicted proteins | sample TARA_B100000686 | Tara Oceans TARA_B100000686 (sample SAMEA2622733) | marine metagenome | biome: marine biome (ENVO:00000447); feature: marine epipelagic mixed layer (ENVO:xxxxxxxxx); material: "saline water (ENVO:00002010), including plankton (ENVO:xxxxxxxx)" | depth 150 m
TCCAAAATTTGTTTTATTGGATGAACCATTTGCAGGTGTAGACCCTTTAGCTGTTGAGGATATTCAAAGAATTGTTGCTCACCTAAGAAAAAAAAATATAGGTATTCTAATAACTGATCACAATGTTCAAGAAACTTTAGCTATAACTGATAGAACATATTTAATGTTTGAGGGTAGTATATTAAAAGAAGGTACTCCTAGGGATTTAGCAGAAGATGAAATGGTTAGAAAAGTATATTTAGGTAAAAACTTCGAATTAAGAAAAAAAATTATTGAATCATAATAAGTCTTAATAAAGCAAATAGCATTAAATGAAAGTTATTAATATAATAGAAAAATTTGATAAATTTTCAGGTTTTTGGAAACCCAAGGTAATTGCAGAGATGAATGACTACCAATTTAAGATAGTGAAAATTAAAGGTGACTTTACTCCGCATAAACATATTGAAACTGATGAAGTTTTTATTGTTATTGAAGGAATAATGTATATTGAATTTAGTAATAAAACAGTTAAAATTAATTCTGGAGAAATGATTGTTGTTCCTAAAGGAATTCAACATAAACCTTTTTCAAAGGATGAATGTAAAATAATGCTAATTGAGCCTATAGGAGTTCTTAATACAGGTAACTCTAATGATAAAGAACTAACTGCACCTAATAACAAATGGGTTTAACAAAGATTGATGATAAAATTACACCTTAAATTTAGTTTCTAATCGTGAAAAAAGCAGATTCAAAATTAGATGGTGCTGAAATTTCTTGGTTTGCTCCAATATGTGATGGGGATGATGACTTTTTAGGCTTGAGAAATCCTAAATATAAAAGTTCCTGGAAGAATACCTCATCAATTATTAAAAAAGCTGATAGTTTGGGATATTCAAATGTATTATGTCCCTCATCATATCAGGTTGGGCAGGACACCCTTTCCTTTATAGCAGGCATGGCTCCACTAACAAAGCAAATTAATTTTCTTGCTGCAATCAGATGTGGAGAATTACATCCTCCTATGCTTGCTAGAAGTATTGCAACTTTAGATCATATGTTAAACGGTAGGTTAACTTTAAATATTATATCATCTGACTTGCCAGGGAATAAATTAGAATCTTCAAAAAGATATTCTAGATCAAGAGAGGTTATAGAAATTCTAAAACAAGGTTGGAATAACAAAGAAATTGATTATCAAGGGGAATTTTATAAATTTCATTTACCAAGCTCACCTGTAAAACCTTATCAACAAAATGGTGGTCCCCTTCTATATTTCGGTGGTTATTCTAAAGAGGGAGTGGATTTATGTGCTCAACATTGTGATGTATATTTAATGTGGCCTGATAAGGAAGATGAACTAAAAAAGTTGATCTTAAATATGAAAAAAAAGGCAGCAAATTATAATAGAACGGTAAAATTTGGTTTGAGAATACATGTTATTGTTAGAGAAAATGAAAATGAAGCTAAAGATTATGCAAAAAAACTAATTTCAAAATTGGATTTAAAAGCTGGAGCGGAAATTAAAAATAGAGCACAAGATTCTAAATCACTTGGAGTTTCTCGACAATCAATATTAAGAAATCAATCTGATGATGATTTTTTTGCAGAAAAAAATTTATGGACTGGAATAGGACTCGCAAGATCAGGATGTGGAGCAGCAATAGTTGGTGATCCAGATCAAGTTTATAATAAATTAAATAGATACATAAAAATGGGAATAAATTCTTTTATCCTTTCAGGATATCCACATATGGATGAATGTGAAATATTTGGTAAATATGTTTTGCCACGAATTAAAAATATTCGCCTGCCAGAAATTCTTGGAAGAGTTCCTAAATTTATTCCAAATAGTCCATTGGGAAATGGTCCTAGATACTAATGAAATGTTTGATTTTACATTAGTTATATTATATTTTGCTTTAATCTTAATTATTGCTTTAGGTTGGAAAAGAAAAAGAATATCTTCATCAGACGAATATTTTTTAAGTAATAGAAATCTTTCATGGTACTCTGTAGCACTTTCTAGTATAGCAACAAACATTCAAGGATATCAATTTCTTGGTATGATGGGTTCAGCTTACTTATTTGGTTTGGCTCAGGCTAATCTTGAAATCAATGCTGTTCAAGGAATACTTATTGCAGTTTTTATCTTCATTCCACTTTTCTTTAAACATAAAATAACAACTATAACAGAATTTGTAAAAATAAGGCTTGGAAACAAAGTAGCTTTATTTTATTCTCTAAGCAATATTTTTTTATTTTCTACAATTACAATTGGTGCAGCTTTATTTTGGGGGGCTTATGCTGCTGATATGGTTTTTGCAGAACAATTAGCTTTTATAAGTGAAAATAGAATCTATCGCATAGCTACATTAATAATAATTTTGGGTGTTTTTTCTGCAATATATACATACATAGGGGGGTTGAGTGCTGTAGTCAAAACTGATATAATTCAATTTTTCATTATAATATTAAGTGGAGCTTTAATATGTATAACTTCAATTAATGAATTAGGTGGATGGGATCAATTATATATAAAAACACCTGAAAAAATGAGTCTTCATCTACATAAAAATCACCCCACACTTCCTTGGACACATCTATTTGGTCTCTTCTTATTAAACATTAATTACTGGTGTGCTAATCAAACAATTATGCAAAGAGCTATCGCTGCTAAAAATATATACCATGCTCAAACTGGGTTGATGGTTGGAGGATTAATTAAATATTTTATGGCAGTGATAATAATAATTCCAGGTATAGCTCTTTATGGCATCTTAGGTGATGGGCTTTCAGAACCAGACTTAGCTTTTCCATATTTAGTGAAAATGTATCTTCCAGTTGGAATTAAAGGAATTGTATTATGTGGATTATTTGCTTCATTGATGAGCACAATAGATTCAACCTTTAACTCTTTAGCAACACTTTGGTCAAATGATATATATTCAAACTATATAAATATTGAAGCAACTGATTTAGAAAAAGTTAAATCAGGTCGTAAAGCCATTATCATAAGTTTATTTAGTTCACTAATAACAGGGTTTCTTTTATTATATCTAAAATTCGATAATCCTGATTCTGCATTTACCCACACATTAAATAATCTAAGATATTACATTAATTGTGGTATAGTTATTTTGATAGTGAGTGGATTATTTTTAATTAAACCTCCTAATAAATTAATTCTTATAGGATTTATTCTAAGTATTCCTATAAATATCATAATAGAAAATTTATTTACAGAGATGAATTACTTTGTTAGAGCCTTTTTTGTAATTATTTCAGGTATAATGTTGACAATTCCATTAAATTATAAATACATTGGTAATCTAGATAACTTTATATTTTCATCCTCTAATAAAACAACATTTCTTGGATGGATCTTATTAATTAGTTTAATTTTAATACATATTATATTTCACTAATAAAATTAAAAAAGTTTTATCAAGATTGATATAAAATCCAATTTCTAGTTGCTGAAAGAAAAAGATATAATAGAATTATACATGGAAATGCAGCACCTTGAAAGAAATAAATTAAAAATAAGGAGAAAATTAAAAGAATAACAGGAAAAAAATAATAATCCCAATTAGATTTATATTTAAATTTTAAGGAAAATAAACGCCAATTACTATTCATCATAAAAACAAACAATAATATTATAAAAGACAAAACAAAAGGTGAAATTAAAAATGGTGTTAAAAAAGAAAATGAAGAATGTTCGATTAATAAGGGTAAACTACAAAAAAATACTGCGTTAGCGGGTGTAGGTAATCCAAAAAAATCAGAAGATTTAGATTTAATAATATTAAATTTGGCTAATCTAAAAGCAGCACCAATAGGTAATAAAAATGCTATCAATGCAAATGGAGCAAGAGAAAAAACGATTTTATCAGAAAAAAGATTAAGCTGAAAATCTATTACTTTAATTCCACTTCTAATAAATAATTGATAAACAACAATTCCTGGAGTAAATCCACTTGTAATAATATCTGCTAAAGAATCTAATTGAACACCAAGATCACTAGTTACATTAAGTAATCTAGCAATCATACCATCAAAAAAATCAAAAGTAATACCTAACATAAGGGTCCAAAATGAAGCTTCAAACTGGTTTAACCCAGCAAAAACACATGCTAAACACCCACATAATAAATTAGCACTAGAAATTAAATTTGGTATTTGCTTAATTACAGAAAGCATATAATAGTAAAAGAACAAATATTTAATTGAATTTGAGCAAAAAAGTTTAAAAAAAATTAACTTACACTTTAAAATGAATATTACAAAAAATTCATGGTTTTTAGGAATTACCTCAGGTCTTTTATTTGCAATTAGTTGGCCAACATGGGGTCATCCAATTTTTCTATTCTTCGCATTTATCCCTTTATTTATAATTGAGGAAAATATATCTTTAGATGGAAATAAAAGAAAAAAGCTTAGAGTTTGGGTTTATTCATACTTATCTTTTCTTATTTGGAACATATTAACCACCTGGTGGTTAATTAATGCATCCTTTATTGGAATGTTAATTGCAAATATTTTTAATTCTTTATTTTTTAGTTTACTATTTCTATGCTTCCACATAATAAAAAAACATCTTCCAATTAAAGGGTCTTATATTTTTTTTATTAGTATTTGGATTTGCTTTGAAAAATTACATCTAACATGGGATATTACATGGCCATGGCTTAATTTAGGTAATGGGTTTTCTGAGCATATTTATTGGGTTCAGTGGTATGAGTATACAGGGACATTTGGAGGAACTCTTTGGATATTAATTTTAAATATTGGTTTTTTTGAATGTTGGAAACTTATTAAAAAAGACTTTTCAAAAAGTTTTATAATAAGAAAATTATTGTCATGGTTTACTCTTATAGTAATACCTATAATTTTCTCGTTGTTAATTTACATTAATATTCCAATCTCAAATGAAAGTATAAATGTTTTAGTTGTCCAACCAAATATTGATCCTTATAAAGAGAAATATAACTTTTCTAATCTTGATTTTGTTGAAAAACTTAAAGAACAAATTTTGGATTTTGAAAATGAAAAAATTGATTTTATTCTTGCTCCTGAAACTTATTTTGCTAGTGGTTATGGTGAAGAACTAAAAAATTTTCAGAATACCAAGCTCCATAAAGAAATACAAAACTTACTTTCAAAATTTCAAGAAACACAGTTAATATCCGGAATTCAGTTTTATAATATATATACAAACATGACAAGTACTTCAACATCAAATAAAATCAGAGAAAATCTATGGGTGGATTTTTATAATTCTGCAATATCCATTTCTTATAATAAAAACTTAATGTCTTATCATAAATCAAAACTTGTTCCAGGTGTAGAAACACTTCCATATAATGAATTTTTAAAACCAATTTTTGGAAATTTATTAATAGATATGGGAGGAACTATATCAACTAGAGCATCACAAAATAATAGAGAAATTTTTAAACACCAAACTAAAAAAATAAATGCTGCCCCAATTATATGTTACGAATCAATATATGGTGATTTTGTAAGTGAATATATTAGACTTGGTGCAGATTTTCTTGCTGTAATATCAAATGATGGATGGTGGGGAAATACTCCTGGTCACAAACAATTAATAAGTTTAACTAGACTTAGAGCAATAGAAAATAGACGTTCAATAGCTAGGAGTGCAAATACTGGAATATCAGGTTTTATAAATCATAAAGGAGAATATATCAAAACTATTCCATACGATACAAAAGGAGTCCTAAAAGGAAAAATACCATTAATTAAATCAGAAACATTTTATACAAAATACGGGGATTTTATTGCTCGTATTTCAATTTTGACTTCAATTTTGTATTTTTTAGTTGCATTAAGTGGAATATATAGGCCAAAATTTAATTGATTTTTATTAAACTATAGGTGCAAAAAATATAGCTAAACACTTGCAAATTTTAATAAACAGTATATTTTTGCAAAAAAAAGTTATTTAATGTATTGGACTTTAGAATTAGCATCATACTTAAGTGATGCCCCGTGGCCAGCAACAAAAGATGAACTTATAGATTTCTCAATTAGAACTGGTGCGCCATTGGAGGTTGTAGAAAACTTACAATCAATGGAAGATGAAGGTGATATATACGAGTCTATAGAAGAAATATGGCCCGATTTTCCAACAGAAGAAGACTACCTTTGGAATGAAGATGAGTATTGATACATTTTTCTTATAATAAAAAGTCTCGCTTGAGGCTTTTTTTTTACTTAAATTTGAAAGGGTAAAATAAAACTTAATGAGCATATTAGATCGTGTTTTAAAAACATTTTTAGGTGATAAGGCCCAGAAAGACATTTCAAAAATTCAACCTTTAGTAGGAATAATTAACAATATCCAAAAGGGATATGTGAATCTTTCAAATGATAATCTTCGCAAAGAGACTTTTCAAATTAAAAAGGAACTTAAACAAAGTAGAATTTCAATTGATAATCAAATTGCTGATTTGGAAAATCAAATAGAAGAAAATAAGAGTTATGATATAAAAGAAGAATTATACCAAAAAATTGATTCTTTAGAAAATGATGCATATAATATTTTGCAAGATGAACTTGAAAAACATTTACCAAAGGCCTTTGCAATAATCAAAGAAACAGCAAAAAGATTTGCTGAAAATAAAAGTTTAGAGGTGACATCAACCGATTTTGATAGAATTTTTTCTTCTAAACATGAATATGTTGAACTAAAAAATGATAAGGCATATTGGAAAAATTCATGGGATGCCGCAGGTAAAGATATTACTTGGGATATGATTCATTATGATGTTCAACTTATAGGCGGTGTAGCTCTTCATAAGGGAAAAATAGCTGAAATGCAAACAGGAGAAGGTAAAACTCTTGTAGCTACACTTCCTCTTTTTCTTAATGCTTTAACGGGAAAAGGAGTTCATTTAGTTACAGTAAATGACTATTTGGCAAAAAGAGACAGTGCTTGGATGGCTCCTCTTTTTCAATTTCATGGATTGACTGTAGATTGTATAGATTTTTATAACCCTAATAGTGATGAAAGACGTCGAGCATATAATGCAGATATTACATATGGAACAAATAATGAGTTTGGATTTGATTATTTAAGAGATAATATGGCTCATGCACCTGAAGATTTAGTTCAAAGAAAACATCATTATGCAATAGTAGATGAAGTAGACTCTGTATTAATTGATGATGCAAGAACTCCATTAATTATTTCTGGACCAACTCCAGAAGGAGACCGCCATGAGTTTGATAAATTAAAATCTAAAGTTTATGATTTAGTTGGAAGACAAAAATCCCTTCTCACAAATGTTTTAGCAAACGCAAAAAATAAAATTAGAAGTGGTGAAGAAGAAGAAGGAGGGAAATTGCTTTACATGGCATACAGGGGTTTGCCAAAAAATAAAGCATTGATTAAATTTTTAAGTGAAGAAGGTATAAAACAATTATTACAAAAAACTGAGAACTTTTACATTCAGGATAATAACAGGAATATGCATATTATTGATGAAGAACTACTTTTTGTTATTGATGAAAAGAATAATCAGATAGATTTAACTGATAAAGGAACTGAAATACTTTCAGCCAGCAGCAATGATTCAAATCTATTTATTTTACCGGATATGGGTTCTGAAATAGCAAATATTGAATCAAAAAATCTAACTCCTGAATTAGAAGCAAAAGAAAAAGAGGTATTGTTTAAAGACTTTAATATTAAAAGCGAAAGAATTCATTCAATGAATCAACTTTTAAAAGCATATACTCTTTTCGAAAAAGATATTGAGTATGTGGTAATGGAAAACAAAGTAATGATAGTTGATGAACAAACAGGAAGAATAATGGAAGGAAGACGATATTCAGATGGGTTGCATCAAGCTATTGAAGCAAAGGAAAATGTTAAAATAGAGGCAGCAACTCAAACTTTTGCAACAATAACTCTTCAAAACTATTTTAGAATGTATCAAAAATTAGCAGGTATGACTGGAACTGCTATAACTGAAGCAGGAGAATTTTGGGAAATTTATAAATTGGACGTTATAGAGATACCTACTAATAGACCGGTAGAAAGAAATGATGAAAATGATTTGATTTATAAAACAAAAAGAGAAAAATACAACGCAGTTATTGAAGAAGTATCAAAGCTTTCAAATCTAGGAAGACCCATATTAATTGGAACAACATCAGTTGAAATCTCAGAATTACTAAGTAAAATGTTAACAATAAGAAAAATAAAGCATAATGTTCTAAATGCTAAACTTCATAAAAAAGAAGCAGATATTGTTGCTGAAGCAGGAAACCCCGGTATTGTTACAATAGCTACTAATATGGCTGGAAGGGGGACTGATATTAAACTAACTGAAAATGTTAAAACCTCTGGAGGACTTGCCATTATTGGAACTGAAAGACATGATTCAAGAAGAGTTGACAGGCAATTAAGGGGGAGATCAGGAAGACAAGGAGATCCAGGCAGTTCTCAATTCTTTGTCTCATTAGAAGATAATTTAATGCGTTTATTTGGTTCTGAAAGAGTAGCAAAAGTAATGGATAGAATGGGATTAGAGGAAGGTGAAGTAATTCAACACTCTATGATGACAAAATCTATTGAAAGAGCTCAAAAAAAGGTTGAAGAAAATAATTTTGGAATAAGGAAAAGATTATTAGAGTATGATGATGTAATGAATGCTCAGCGTGAAGTAATATATAAAAGAAGAAAAAATGCACTAAGTGGAGATAGATTAAAACTAGATATAGCAAATATGCTATATGACACTTGTGAAGAAATAGTCATTAATAATAAATCCTCAAATGATTACAAAAATTTTGAGTTTGAGATTATTAGTAATTTTTCAATAACTGCTCCATTTGATTTTAATCAATTTGAAAATTCTGAAGAAGAATCATTAATAAAAGAACTTTACAACTTTCTATTAGAGTTTTATAATAAAAAAATTACTAATAATGCTAGCTTGGCATTCAAAGTGATAAAAAATGTTTATGAAAATCCTGGGAATAGATTTGAAAGAATTGTTGTTCCATTTACTGATGGAATTAAATCAATTAGTGTTGTAACAGATCTTAAAAATGCATATGATTCAAAAGGAAGTAAGCTTGTTGATGATTTTGAAAGAAATATCACATTAGCATTTATCGATCAAATTTGGAAAACTCATTTAAGAAAAATGGATGAGCTAAAACAATCTGTACAATTAGCTGTTCATGAGCAAAAAGACCCATTGTTAATATATAAATTTGAATCTTTTGAGCTTTTTAAAGAGATGATTAATCAATTGAATAGAGATACACTATCATTTTTAATTAAAGCAGCATTGCCTACACAAAATGAATCTTCAATTCAAGAGGCAAAAAAACAGAAACTAAAAGATGATTATGCAACTCAAAAAGATGAAGTGTTAAATACTGATCAATTAGCGGCACAAAATAGATCAGTAGGAGCTTCTGCTAGCTCTCCCCAAAGAAAAGCGGTAGAAACTATAGTAAGAAAAAACCCTAAAATTGGTCGCAATGAAAAAGTAACTATTAAAAATGTAGCTACTGGAAATTCAAAAAACTTAAAATATAAACATGCAGAACCTTTTCTTTCAAAAGGAGATTGGGTTTTAATTAGTCATCAAAATAATTAATTATGGAAGCATATGCTAACGCTCTATTAATTGCAGTGCCCTTATTTATGTTTCTTATTACAATAGAGATTATATATGGTCATTATGTTGGAAAACAAACTCATACCTTTATGGATACTATATCAAGCCTAACATCTGGAATCACAAATGTTATAAAAGATTCTCTAGGACTAATTATTATATTAGTATCTTATCCTTACTTAGTAGAAAAAATTTCAATTATTAGTCTGCCAAATAATTTCTTCTTATGGTTTATAGCTTTTATTTGTATTGATTTTGCCCAATATTGGATTCATAGACTAAACCACAAAATAAATTTTTTTTGGAATCAACATATAATTCATCATAGTAGTGAAGAGTTTAATTTAGCATGTGCATTAAGACAAAGCATATCAAACCTTCTTGGATTTACTGCAGTTTTTTTAATACCTGCTGCAATATTAGGTGTTCCTCCAAAAATAATTACCACACTAGCTCCTCTTCATTTATTTGGTCAATTTTGGTATCACACAAAACACATTGGAAAATTAGGTTTCTTAGAGTATATCATAGTTACACCATCTCAACATAGAGTTCATCATGCTATTAACCCTGAGTATATTGATAAAAATCTTGCGTCAATTTTCTGTGTTTGGGATAGGTTATTCGGAACATTTCAAGAAGAACTTGATGATGTTGAACCGGTTTATGGGGTTTTAAAACCTGTAAGAACTTGGAATCCTTTTTGGATTAATTTTCAACATTTATGGAGACTAATAACTGATGCTTTTTATACAAGGGATTGGAAGGCAAAGTTTTTAATTTGGTTTAAACCAACAGGCTGGAGGCCTGATGATATGAAAAAACGTTTTCCTATACCTACTATCAATGATGTTAAATCTCAAGTCAAATATTCAGTTAATACAACTTTAGAAGTTAAAATTTGGGCATTTATTCAACTTTTAGCAGTTAACATTTTTTTATTTTTCTTGTTATATAATTATAGTGAATTAGATATTAACCATCGTTTTTGGATAGCATCAATTATCATGATAACTATTTTTGGCTATACTTCAATTATGGATGGTCACAAATGGGCTAATCGCTTTGAGTTTGTTAGGTGTTCACTAGCTTTAATATATTTTAATTTACCTTTTCAGTTTGAGTTTTATAGTTTTGTTTCAAAACCATTTCTTTATTTTTCAATATTTTATTTTAGTCTTACTTTATTAAGTTTACTATTTATAAGAATGCCAGTAAAAATTGTTTATGGCGAAACAGATTGATTTCTTAATAATTGGACCAGCATATCCTTATAGAGGAGGTATTGCAGATACTCAACATGAATTAGCTTCAAGTTTGATTAAATCAAATAATTCTGTGATTTTATACACATTTAATAAACTTTATCCAGATTTTATTTTTCCAGGAAAAACACAATTTAATCATGAAAGGTTTAATTATAATTTAAAAATTAAAAGAATAATTCATTCATATAACCCATTAAATTGGATAAAGGTTGCAAGAAGAATTAATAAACTTAATCCAAGGACAATAATTATTAGATATTTTACTCCTTTTTTATCACCATGTTATATTAATATTTTGAAAAGAGTAAATGGAAGCATATTAAAAATTGCGCTTGTTGATAATTGGTCACCGCATGAAAAGAGATATACTGATAAGTTTTTGAATAATTTACTCATTAAATATGTTGATGGATATTTAACTCTTTCAAATAATGTAGCATTAGAATTAAATAATAATGTGAATAAGCCTATTTATTCGGGTTTTCATCCAATTAATCATAAACTACCTAAACAAATAAAGAAAAGTGAAGCTAGAAAAAAACTTGGTTGGAATCTAAACGATAAAATTATATTATTTTATGGATTAATCAGAAATTACAAAGGTTTGGATATTTTAATAAAATCACTTGCAGAAAAACCAATTAATAATACTAATACAAGACTTGCTATAATTGGGGAATTTTATGAGTCAATAGAAAAATATAAAAAGATGATTGGTCAACTTAATTTGAAAAATAAAATATATCTAATCTCTAATTATGCAGATGAAAAGTCAACTAATTTTTATTTTTCAGGATCAGATATAGTTGCATTAACTTATAAAACAGCTTCACAAAGTGGAGTTATACCACTAGCCTATCATTATAGAAAACCTATTTTGGTAAGTGATTTAGTTGGGTTAAAAGATCCAATAATTAAAGATAAAAGCGGAGAGGTTTCATCTCATAATCCAAAAGAAATTTCTGCTAAATTAAATCAAATGCTTAGAAGTGAAAATATAAAAAAATATAAAAAAAATATAGAGAATTCTATTACTAACTATTCTTGGAAAAAATATACAGATGATATGCTTTACTTTATAAATAAATTAAATTCAAAATAAAACAATATGAAAAATTACTTTCTAGTATTGATTTTTATTTTATTTCAATTTTGTAATGGAGCAGGCTTAAAGAAAAATAATATTGACCAAAATATTATTTCTCAAATTTCATTAAGTCAAGACAAATTTAATGAAGCTTATTTTGCTTCAGGATGCTTTTGGTGTGTTGAAGCCATTTTTGAAAATGTTATTGGGGTAAAGGAAGTTTACTCTGGGTACGCAGGAGGAAATACAATAAATCCAACCTATAATCAAATAATAACTGGTAGAACTGGACATGCAGAAACTGTAAAAGTTATTTATGATCCAAATATTATTTTATTTGAAACGTTGTTAGAAATATTTTTTGGATCTCATGATCCTACTACTCTAAATAGACAAGGACCAGATAAAGGAACACAATATAGGTCAATTGCGTTTTACAAAAATGAAAATGAAAAAAATTTAATTGAAAAATATATTAAAAAACTTACCAATTCAAATATCTATAATAACAAAATAGTAACAGAGGTAAAGGAATTAAAGAAATTTTATATTGCAGAAGAATATCATCAAAACTATGAGAAACGTAATCCTAATAATCCATATATTAAAGCTGTTTCTGTTCCAAGACTAAAAAAATTTAAAACAAACTTTCCAAGCTTATTAAAACACAAAAGATAATATCTTGTATTAATATTATAATCTCAAATTTAGTTAAGATATCTAAGTACTAAAAGTATATTTCTTCCACAAGTAAAAGAAAATATATCCATTAATACTTCCAAATAATGCTCCAAAAACTATATCTAATGGATAATGAACACCAATATAAATCCTACTATATGCTACCAAGCTCGCAAAGGACACAAGAAAAAACGAAATTTTTTTTGAGTGAATAAATAATAAATTTGAAAAAAAGATAGCCAAAGCAAAAGAATTTGAAGCATGACCAGAGAAAAAACCATATTGTCCTCCACAGGAAGATTTAACTAACCTGATTAATTCAATTAAATTTTGATCATGACAGGGTCTTGGTCTAGATATAAAATATTTAAAAAAATTTGTCATTTGATCAGTAATTAAAATTAATAATCCCAATAAAAATATTAATCTAATGAAATCCCTTATATTATTTTTCTTTAGAAAAAAAATAGATAACATTAAATAAACAGAAATATTTGTCATTTTATTTGTAATAACCATCCAAAAGAAATCATATTTAGGTGATCCTAGACTATTTAATAACACAAATAGGTTGCTGTCTAAATTTAGTAATGAATCTAACATTTTTGAATTTTATTAATTTCAGAATCATAAAATTTTAGTGCATCTTTAATCCATGATTTTGTGTTATTAATAATTTCTTTTTCATCATTACTATCAAAGTCCTCTTGCCAATGAATTTGATCATTTAGAACATTTAAAATAAAACGAGGATATTGTGTATGTACAACATATATTAGTTTAGAAAATTCAGAATTATCGGCAATTAAATACTTAGGAAGTAATTCATTTGACATTTTAACTATATTTTGATATTAAACTTTTGGTAA
>TARA_B100000686_G_scaffold352258_1_pt1 | contig 13527 bp, 7 predicted proteins | sample TARA_B100000686 | Tara Oceans TARA_B100000686 (sample SAMEA2622733) | marine metagenome | biome: marine biome (ENVO:00000447); feature: marine epipelagic mixed layer (ENVO:xxxxxxxxx); material: "saline water (ENVO:00002010), including plankton (ENVO:xxxxxxxx)" | depth 150 m
CATAAATCAGTGTTGTCGCATACAGTTAGTGTAACATCATAGGATCCATTCTCTGTAAAAATGTGTACAGGATTGTCAATGTATGCATATTCTCCGTCTCCAAAGTCCCAAGTGTAACTAACTATACTTCCATCTTCATCCCATGATTCATTACCGTAAAATTGTAATTCAAAACCCTCTGCTATTACTGCTTCATCTGCGTCAGCGACTGCATGAGGTTTAGACAAAAAGCTGATATCAACAATAATATTATCTCCGTCAATTTCAATGCTCTCTATTTTCCATCCAGATTCCGTTCCATTGTAAGCAAGTGAATCTGGATAAGTGTCTTTTGTGAATGATCCTGAATCATATGGGTCTCCGCTATCTCCTCTATTAGCATTATTGTCTAAGTCATCCTGGCCATCAGCTTCTTCTAGGTCTACTCCTTTGTGCTCTTCATCGTTATTTACACTATTTGAATTCCATTTAGAATTAATCACATCCTCGTCTATATGCCAAATTAATAGTCCTTCACCAGGAAGATATGAATCGTATTTCATTTTTTGTCTATTCTCTAGCAAAAAATATTCATTTGATTCAGACCAATTTCCTGGTATGGGGAGCATGTAAACATCTCCCCCATCCTCTATAGGTTGAAGTACAAGATTGGTAATATCGTCAGTTATCAAAACTGGATCTATCCAACCTAACCAGTATCTACACCAAGCACTGAAATATGCAGGAGTTTCTCCATGGTTAGTCCACGAACCTGATGCCATCACTCCCCAATGCCCAATTCCTTCAGAACTACCATCTGTGTCATATAGATCTGGAAGCCCCAATTCATGCCCGAATTCATGGGCCCATACACCTAAGGGGTTTCTCTCTCCATTCGAGTTTTGATATTCGGGTGCTTGAGTTATTCTTCTAACAACATAGTCATCACCATTTTCGTCTTCATCATCAGTATTAATCGTAATGCTTGGCCAGTGTGCTGACCAAATATCATCACTATCACCAGTAGATTCTCCCCCTGGTCCAGAATGAATTGCAACAACAGCATCAAAATCAGGATAGTATATGTCATCGTCTGCAATTTCTACACTATCTCTCACGAAGTCAGTTCCACTTGAATATTCTGCAGCATCTCCATCCAGAGTGTATGGTCCAAATACATCACCTTCAATATTTAGAGCCCCTCTAGAAACTTCATCAAAATAATCCCACATTGAATTAGTTTCACCAAAGGCTAGATCCTCAAAATAGTCCTGATCGTGTTCACTTTGATACTCTTGGTCTTCAAATTGGGAAAGTATGAATGCCACCTGTATAGTTCCAGTTGTGGGCGCAGCCTCACTGCTACCAGATATTCCTATCCCTAAGAGCAATATTCCTAATGCAAATAGGTGTATCCGAGACATATTCAGTTAATATTCATTGGGATATTAAAGTTCAACCTGAAACGAAAGCCAATGGATCCATCAATATACTATCCCTGGCCTCGTGAGATATTTTCACAGGTTTGTCCCCAAAGAAAACTTCCGTGTTGTTTCTCATAGATTGAAGCGTGGCCACACCCATTGCAAAGTTAACCGCGGCTCCAGCTCTGAAACCAGCGTATTCCTCAGGTATAGCATTCAAGTATGCTTTCACAGGTTCTATGTGTAGACTGGCATTGTCAATCATTGCGTCTAACATTTCCATACATTTTTCCTCATTCTCAGGTTTTAGTAAATCCTCAGGTCGTAAATTGTGTTTTTCGAATAAGAATCCAGGCCAAAATATCTTCTCATTATCAAGAATATCTTCTCTAAAATCCCTAATGATATTGACTTTTTGTAAGAATAAACCGAAGTCTCTCTCATTGTCACTGAGTATCTTAGCGCTTTCTTCACTTATATCCTTTGAACGCGTTCTTATGAGTTCAGTTAAGAATCCCGATGGAGTACCTGCAACATAATAGCAATATTCATTCAAATCTTGAAAGGAATAAACCTCTTGTTTCAAGAATTTTTGCATACCAAAGTTCATTTCCTTTAACCATCGGACCATACATTCTTTGGTTCTTTCATCGAAACTACTGTGTACGGTCAGAACCCTTTCCATATTCTTTACCAAGTCTCGATAGTTAGGGTTCAAGACCAGTTCATCCGCAGAATCTGCAAGTTCTTTTGCCTTTATTTTCGCAGATTTACTATCAGGGCTTTCTAGAATCTCCATCAGTATATTCATCGATTTTATTCTTTCTTCAAGACTAATTTCTCTTTTACCTATGTCATCTTCAAAAGTATCTAGGATTCTCGCCTCGAGATAACCTACCATAATAGGCGCAAGAATATTTTCCTCAACCAGAGGTATTGTGAGTGCAAATGATCTTGATACGGATTGAAGCGCTCCTTTACAATAGTCCAGACTATCTTGGAACATCTCTCCAGTTTTGCTTTTGACTGCTCCGTACAATGATGGCATCTTTACCTCTTTTTCGGACTACATAAATTGACGAAGCGTATATAAAAGTAGGTTTTAGTTTTCCCTATGCTTCCATTGAAAAGGATGCCTGTGGAAAAGGCACGAAATGTATCTTGCCTTTTTTTTGATTTAGATGGGACGTTCATTACAGGCCGCGCTCTTAGTTCAAGAGCCTTTTTATCTCTGGAGAAAATCAGAGATTACGGAATTAAGACAATAGCTGTTACAGGAAGACCTGCGGGTTGGTGTGATCTTATTGCAAGATGGTGGCCAGTGGACTCTGTTGTTGGTGAGAATGGCGCATTCTCGTACTCTAAGAAAGAAGATTGTATTCATCGCATGAGTTTTCACGATTCGGAGAAACATCCTGAATATCGTAATCGCCTTGATTTGTTATTTCAGGAACTTCAGTCACGATTTCCAGATATTAAATTAGCTTCAGACCAACAATTTCGATTATGGGATTTAGCAATCGATATAGCAGAAGAATCTGAAGTTTCAATGGAGACATCACTACAGATTGTAAAATACTGTAGAGATAAAGGGGCAAGAGCTGAGATGTCTAATATTCATGTAAATATTTGGTTCGGTGATTATAATAAAGAAAATATGTCTCTTAGAGTTCTGGAGGATTTCGGCTTGAAAAAAGAATCAGCAGTATACGTGGGAGATTCTCCTAATGATTCTCCAATGTTCGGATATTTCGATTTGTCAGTTGGGGTCAATTCAGTTATGAAGTATCTAGATATAATGCAACATCACCCAATTTATGTGACTCAGAATGATGGCTCCGAGGGTTTTGTTGAATTAGTAGAATATATTATTTCGACCAAGTAACTCCTTTCTGGTTTTGATAATTCCCACTTCTCTCTGAGTATAGAGATCTTGCAGGGCCAGATAGCATCTCGAATACTACTTGGGCAAAAGTCTCACCAACGTTTATTGAGACATCCTCATTTCCGGAATTAAATCCTAAAAGTGTAAGGGTTCCATCAAAACCAGAATCTATTTTCCCAAAGCTGCATGCTATACCTTTCCTTGCCCAACTAGTTCTTAACCACAATTGAGCACAAAGGTTAGCTCCACATGCAATCCTCTCCTTAGTTGAAACAGCAAATCTAGTTCCCGGTGAGATAATCATTTCTCCTTTGTTTATTTTATCGTCATTAGGTATTTCTACCTCAGATATGGTAAGATCATAACCATTAGGGGTGAGGTTGTCAGAGTTGAATGGGTCTATCTCTAGCTCACCTAAGTCTATTGCTGAAAGTATCGCCTCATCAGACAGTATACTCATTTCTTTTCTCTGATTTCATTAAGGAATTTTTCAGCCATGTCAGCCCTTACTTTACCAGATCTCTTCAACATTTCCGCAAGCTCATCAATCTCATCTTTTTTAGCTCCGGCTTGGACAGCTAGATTTCTTGCGTGTAATCCCATGTGCCCCCTTTGGATTCCTTCTGATGCCAAGGCCCTAAGTGCCCCTAGATTTTGGCAGAGCCCAACTGAACAAATTACCTGTGAAAGAACTTCAGCACCACCAGGGATTTGCAAGTCTAGGATCTTAACGCAAGCTTTTGCAGTGGGATGTGTAGCTGTTGCCCCACCTACAAGGCCAACAGCCATAGGTATCTCAATAGTTCCTTTGAGATCTCCTTCATCAGTCTTTTCCCAATTTGTGAAAGATGAATGTCCTTCTTTCCATTGCCCGTAAGTGTGTGCTCCTGCTTCAATAGCTCTCCAGTCATTACCTGTTGCTATTACTACTGGATCAATCCCATTCATGATTCCTTTATTGTGTGTTGCAACCCTAAAAGGATCTGCACAAGCGAATGCAAAAGCCTCTATTATTCCATTAACTACTTCTTCACCTCCAAGGAATTCAGCTGGCCATACTGCGCTTGCCCTAGTTTTACGATAAATAGCTAAATTTGATATTATTCGGAGGTAAACTCTTCCTCCGGTTATGGTTTCGAGTCTAGGAGCTACCGCTTCAGCCATAGTATTGACTGCATTTGCACCCATTGCATCTCTACAATCTACAAGAATGTGTGTTATCACCATTGGTCCAGTGTCTGAATCTAGTACTCTGACTTCTATACCTTTACAGCCACCTCCAAATTTTACTAGAATCGGATCTTGTTCATTTGCCAATTCAACAATTTCATCACTTTTAGCTAGTATCTTTTCTTTTGCTTGGAAAGGATCCTTAAGGTTGACCAATTGAATTTGCCCAATCATTATAGGATCATCTGACTCAGATTGAATTCCACCTGTATCGCGCGTACCTTTTGCCATATGAGTAGCAGCAGCAACAACAGATGGTTCTTCTAGAGCCATTGGAACCATGTAATCCTTACCATTTACCATGAAATTAGCAGCAATCCCCAAAGGCATTGGGAAAGTACCGACCACATTTTCAATCATACGATTTGCAGTATCCTCTCCTAATGCTCCATAGTGACTTATTGCTTTGGTCTCATCCTCTGATAACTTTGCAAAATTCTTAACAAATTCTAATCTTTCAGATGGTTTTTTCTTATAAAAACCGGGTGCTTCTGAACTGCCCATGAATGGTCATTAGCCCAGTGATTAAAGCTTACTTGCCGGTTATTACAGTGGTGAATCGCCAATCATTCCACAGTGCGGGCACATTATCTCTTCTTCTTTTGCATCTGATAAAGCAAAGAAATCTCTTTGACACCCTTTTATGCAGATGAATTCAACTCTCCTAGAAAATTCACTCCCAGTTTTTATTCCAAAATCGTTTTCAATTTCAGCTTTATCATCATTGTCTACGGCTTCGGCCTGCACTAGAACTGTAGAGTCAGTATCCCCCTCATGAATAACATTAGGTCGACCTATAAGATAAAATGCAGAGGTAGCAGCAACAGTTACAAGGATGCCTGCGATTGCGTACAATTCGATTGGCAAATCATTTCTAGTCTCATCAACTTTATCAGCTACAACTTCAGCTTCGATGAATATTTCTATCATTTCCCCTTCCATGTTTATGTTCCTGTATCCCATCCTATCGACGGAAATAATCCTGTAGTAATGTAATCCAGCACTGAGGTTGGATATTCGATATTCTGTGGTTCCAGCCTCTATGTTATCGATTTCCATCCATTGACTACTGAAATTCTTTCGATTCTCAATTATGAAACTGGTTGCATCTTCAGGCTTTTTCCACGTTAGAGTAACGTTGTTCCGCTCCTCTATAGCATATGATGGTGATTCAACAGCTGAAGGCGGTGTTAAATCTATAGTAGTAGAAAGGTCATAACTGTGATAACTTATTGATACTGAAGAGTTTACGTTTGGTAAGTAGCCATCAGTTCCATCCCCAAATATGATGAGTCCATTAGTGTAATCAACCCAGTATTGGTTTGCCTTCATTGCACTAAGTTCATTGCCAGTATATTCTTCCAGAGAAACCTCATAGGTTCCATCCATATTTTCATCAACAGTAACTTCTATGTTGCGTATTTTTCCAATCATCACCGGTTTCAGAGGCATTGATGGTAAGGCGATTGAATTAGAAGAATTGGAATTCCAAATTAATGTAAGATGCAAAGGGTCATTTGGATTATCATTGCCTGCAAGATCTACAGGATTAACTCGGAAATAGTATGTGTATCCATCCACTAGATTCAAAAGTACGAGACTACCATCGCTCCATTCTTCCAGAGTACTTTCATCTATACTATTCCATACTAAGACATCCTCAGTCCCTTCAATAAGTCTTGACATTTCTAGGTTTATTTGACTGAGATCCTCACTAGTATTTTCAATAAATAGTGGTAATTCCCCCGATCCTGTTAGTTCAGTGATTGGAGATAGAGACATCGTTGGGCTCACACGATCAAAGGTAATGATAACGTCACTCTGTATTTTCTGTTCCTGATTACCTGCAAAGTCAACGGTTCTAGACCTAATCTCATACTTTCCATCAGTTTCTGGGGAGAACCAATATTCTCCAGTAGATGTGAATGAACCAAAATCCATCCACAAATCATCATTTTCTTCTTTGTATTCAATTAGATATCCAAGTATATCACTAGAGTTGTCAGGTTTCCATTTGATTGTAACTCCGTCTAGATTTGTGAATTGAAGATCTCCTTCAACTAGCCACAAGGTAGACTTCGGTTTTTCCAAATCAATTCTTACTTCCGTGTCATAAGTTCCTTTAACTTCTAAATTTCCTAGACTATCTTTAGCGATTGACTTGAAACGGTAGGTTATTCCATTTTGTCCGGTAAAATCAAATGAGTTGTTACTAAAGTATCCTAATGAAGTCCAGTCTCCCAAAGAGCTTCCGTTCTTAACTTGATAATAAATGTAGTATCCTTCTAAATCATCATAATCTGAAAGACTTTTCCATTCTATTTCGAATGTTGAGCTATTTCTGTAGAATCCCTGCTCTGTTACTCTAGAGACTGGTGCGGTTGTATCAAGATAAATTGGCACATTATATGTTTCTGTGTTGTAATTCCATAAATTTGATTGTGGGAAAATAACGACAATTTCTTGATCAAACCATTGTGCATTCTGAGGATTATAAACCATGCTTGCAATTACATTTTCCCCTTGATTTAGATAGTTAATGTATGCTTGGAATTCTTCATTCCAATATTCGGCTCCATGTCCATCACCCCCGTCTATATCTCCAAAGACATACACCCCGTTGACGTAATGATCTCCATAGTTGTTCGTTGCTACATTAATACTCATGAAACCACCTTCATAGAGACCAATATCGGGGATATCTACAATATGTCTGAAATAAGCGTAATTGTCCCCTTCCCAGTACGTCTTGTAGTCTATTCCGCCTAAATCTTCATCCCCAAAGGGAGTACTCCCATCGTTCCAAGAAGTGTCATTGAAATTTAAGGTTGTCCAATTTGTGTCATCATATAGTTCTTCTTCATCTGTTGAATTTATCCATTTCCAGTCGACATTACCCGTACTTCCTCTTTCAACTAGATTACGAGTAATGACATAGTCATATTTACTTTCAACATCAAAAGACAGATTGTAGAAACCGTCATCATAGGTTTCAGGTATTACAATAGATATTACTACATTCTGTGTTTCATTTGGCCCTAGTACAAAATTATTGGGCGTGAAATCGATATTCCAATTAGTGAACATAGAGTCAGAAGGTGATAAACTGACGTTATCGGCCATATCCCCGCTATTCTTTACCTCAATAGGAATATTGGCAGTCATAGTTCCATTTATTACGACTAATTCATTTTCAACAGTCGCCTCTAAGGAATAGATCATTGCATTTAATTCAAGAATTTTACTATTGTTAAGCGTGTTTGAATCGTCGCAATTGCATGAAACATCAACTATTAGTTGATTCAGTCCTTTTTCTTCAGGAGTCCATTGCAACCAAGAAGTGCCATACCCATAAGCTGGTACAGTTTCATAGAAGAACGTTTCCAGAAGCGTATTATTTGCAGTGACGTTGATGCGAAAATCATCTACACTGCTATCACCTTCGTTTCCTCCACTTATTGCAACCAGTACTGTATCCCCTAGTACTATGCTTTCATTTGTTGCTTCGAAAATCTGTGCAGTAATTTGTAGATCAAGCCACTGTCTATTCTGATTGCCAGATCCGTAAACATAATCTCTTCCATAAACCGCCAGAACATTTTCCCCACTACTGAAAAATTCAGGAGCTATTGATTCAGTTCCGTCATCATTCCAATATTCCATTCCATGTGCATTTCCTCCTCTTTCACTGTAGATTAGATTTCCGTTAAGGTAAGGAGTACAGTAATTTGCAAAGGCCACATCTATTTGAGCAGCAGTAACGATACCAGACATCTGGAATTTATGTCTAATGAGTATTATATCATCGTTATAGGGTGAGCTTCCGGAAGTATCCCAGTCTGTATTGGGGTCTTCACCATTGTATGGTCTGTCACCAAAGGGGGCAGCTCCAATAGCCCAATCGGAATCATTGAATCCAGGTTGTGACCAGTTTTCTGGTGATTCCGAATAATCATCGATGATCAAATATCGATAATAGGTTGCGTTGTCTCTTCCGCTCTGAACTATAGTAATCTCTTCTAAGGTATTGCGAGAATATAGTACCTGGTCGATGAAAGGGTCTGTTTCCCCTTCGGCCTGCTGGCTACCAAAGCCAATAATAGCTATAGCCGCGACCAGAATCAATGCGACGCAGATTTTCCACTTCATCGTTTGTAAGACTTTCCTTGTTCATTATTAAGTTTATGATTGCTGCAGTCGGAATCCATTTATTATCACCTCTTTAGTAACGAATCGAAAGCGTGTCCTCAGATGATGAAGATTCTGGCATAAGAGGTCGTATCGACCGTTTCTTTGATAAAAGGGCAAAGGAGCAACAAGAACTTTTGCGCGGGGAAATTGGGGGCAAAAAGATATCTGATAGTTGGAGCGAGGCGAAGCAGCGAATGGGCAGACCTTCTAAGAAGTCTAAAAAGTCTTCAAAGAAATTACATACTGTAAAAGAAAATAGGGGAAAGAAGCCCGAGCCAGAAGAAATGGATGACGTCGAGATAAGTCCTATTGCAAGAAGTTTTGTTAGAATTACTACAGACTATCCGCCCATTACAATTGGGATTATGACAGCATTCACTCTGTTCATGTTGATTGGCATTGGTATGACTAACATAAATGGCGCTATGGAAGTTTATTTACCACAGGGTTCAGAAGAAGAGAAATTACTGTTAGAGGTTAGGGAGGATTGGTCAACAGACATTATAGTAATTTATGTTGAAACAGATAATGAACGTGATCCAAGCAGTCCTACCAATATAACTAACAGACAGGTATTATTGGAGATGGATTATATTGAGAGAACTGTTGATGAATATGGTCAGACGGAGAAAGGTGGTCCAGGCGTTGTTCCTTCAGATGGAGGCTTAGAGGATAATGTAGTCTGGTCATTCAGTATATCAACATTGATTAAGGAGCTGCATAGTACCAATAGTAGAGTTTATGACGCAATAATAGATAACTCGGCGGCTTGGGCCTCAGCATCTTCAGATGGCATAACTGATGGAACTGCTGAATTGATAAAACAAGCAGCTGAGTTGGCAAAAGAAACAGATACTCTGAATCACTATGAGATTCCAAGTCAATCAGATATTGATGATATTGTAGAAGATCTTCCACCTGATGTCTTGGAAAAGGTGATAAGAGACACTAATGGTGACGGAATCTGGGATACTGCAGTCATCTTGTTTGGTATAACCAGTGAAGTTCCTCCACCTATTATAATAGAAGAAATAGATACTACTATGAAAAATAGGGGTTGGGGTTTAAATGATGAAAATGGCAATCGTCCTGAGGGGCAGACTTTTAGCCATATGATGTTGACTGGCCCAGTTCCAGTTACACAAGCTATTACCGATCGTTCTTTTGCTGAATTTTGGAACATTTTCCCAATCGGTGTAGTGTTATGTTCTATTACAATATTTCTGATTCAGAAGAAGATTAGAGCTGTTATGATATCCGGTATTCCAACACTATATTCTATTTTCATAACATATGGAATTATTGGATGGTCTGGTATGGAAGCAACCCCAACTATTATTGCCTTGGGACCTATCCTGATGGCTTTAGGCGTAGCCTATGGTTTACACTTATCAAATCGCTTCACTGAAGAGACTGGCCCAAATGCTCAGATAAGAATGATGAAAGCTCTATCAACTACTGGAAGGGCTATTGCACTTTCTGCATTAACAACAATGATAGGGTTTGGCAGCCTGATGTACACCAACTTAGGCCCTGTTTTCACTGTAGGTCTTAGCCTGACTTTAGGAATATTCGTATGTCTGATGAGTACATTTATCATGGCTCCAGCCTTAGCGGTTCTGACAGATTATAATTATAGGAAAACGGAAGGAGAATGGCACAGATTAGCAAAAACGGTAACTGAGTACAACAAGCCAGTTTTAGCAGTTCTATTAGCCGTAAGTTTAGTGTCTATTGGGTTGGTAACAGCTTTGGAAACTAATATTGATTATCTTGAGATGGTTCCCGATGATGAGCCTACTTTAGAGGGAATTGTAAAGTATTCTACCGAGTTCAATGCAGGAGCTTTTGGTATGATGATTGCTAGAGGTGATTTCCAGAACGATTATTCTGAGATAGCGAATGATGCTGTTGACCATTTAGATCAGATTGATCTGCTTGTAGCGGGCACAGAAGATGGAAATAGAGAAGGTTTGAATGATGTGGATGATGTTACGGCTATATCTATTACAGAGGTAATGAAGGCAGTTAAATTCTCAACTAATCAATCTTCCACATTGGACGAAATTCTGAATATAGCAGGTAGAGAAGAAGGTGCAGAACGTTCTTTCTGGGCTATACTCCATGAAGATGCAGTAGCTGAGAATCCACTTGTTGGAAGAGATATGCAGAAATTTTTGTTGAATGTTTTCTATGACAGTATAACTCCTGAAGCACTAAGTATGATTATGGATTGTTCTCCCGATGAAACAACAGGTGTTGAGTGCAACTATTCGAAGACTCTAATATATGTGGATATGCCACTGAAAGACATTCAATCCATGGAAATTGCTGTCAACGGCGTCAATGATATCAGAAACAATTGGGAATATTCACCAGTAATGATGTCCCAATTGACAGGGGTTGCAGCTATAGGTACAAGTGTAAATGCTCAGTTGATAAGCTCTCAGATAACAACTTTAGCAATTTGTATTGTTCTTGTAGGATTCGTCTTGTCTCTAACTTTTAGGAATATCAAGATAGGTTTATTGACAACATTGCCAGTATGTTGGGTTGTAGCACTAGAACCTCTAACTTTTGTTATTTTAGGTCAAGCTTTGAGTCTAGTTACAGTTATGATAGGTTCGATTGTAATTGGAGTGGGGATTGATTTTTCGATTCATATTACTCAAAGAGTAATCGAGGGTGGAATCAACATGCCTAGTATCTATAATGCGACTGCTAAAACAGCTCAGACCTTAGCCGAAGCCACAACTGTTACTTTGGTTGGTTTGACCGCTGCCTTCTTCATTAACATATCTGCCCTTTGGTGGTTTGTTTTCATCATAGTTATTCTTCTAGTTGCTTCGATGATATCAGCAATGTTCCTTTTACCTGCACTTTATGCCCTAATAGTCAAGTCAGGTGGTACCCTGTCGTGACGGTTACTACCATAATTGGTGCTCAGTGGGGAGACGAAGGCAAGGGAAAAGTTACAGACTACCTAGCAGATAATTCTAAAGTTGTTGCCAGATCACAAGGTGGCAACAATGCAGGCCACACTATAGTTGTCGATGGTCGAAAACATAAATTACATCTTCTTCCTTCTGGTATTTTGAGGAAAGATGTTGTAAATGTAGTAGGTAACGGAGTTGTTGTAAATCCAGATGTTTTACTCAAAGAGTTGACTAATCTTGGAGAAGATAGAGGCCATCTATTCATTTCAGATAGAGCCCATGTGATAATGCCGTATCACAAAATGTTAGATGGCGGGGAAGAGAGTTCTAAGGGCAAATCGATGATAGGAACTACAGGCAATGGCATAGGTCCTTGCTATTCAGATAAGGCATCTCGAATCGGAATTAGAATGGGAGATATTCTAGATGATGATATGATAATTGAGAGATTGGAAAAGGCATTACCACGTAATCAAGCATTACTTTCTCATTATGGAATAGATAATAATTTGACAGTGGACAGTTTGTTTGAAACCTGTAGGGAATGGAGGAATCAGCTGGGCGATTTTATCACAGATACTTCCCTGTTAGTTAATCAGCATATAGATAATGGTGATAATGTCCTTCTCGAGGGTGCACAGGGCGTTCACATAGATATTGAGTATGGAACATATCCGTTTGTCACTTCATCTAGTCCTACAACTGCCGGTGCAGCTTTGGGTTCGGGAATTGCTCCATCTAAAATCTCAAATGTGGTTGGTGTAACCAAAGCATATCTTACTAGAGTTGGCTCAGGTCCTTTTCCCACTGAATTAGAGGATAAAGTAGGTGAAATGATAAGAGATAAGGGACAGGAATTTGGAACTACTACTGGACGCCCAAGAAGATGTGGCTGGCTAGATTTGGTCATGCTGGAATTATCCAATAGAATCTGTGGTTTCTCTTCATTAGCAATCATGAAACTAGACATTCTATCAGATATGGATGAGATCAAGGTTTGTGTGGCATACAAGGACGATACAGGTTTGGAGGTCAACCACTTTCCATCATCACTATCCTATCTTGCAAAATGCGCACCTGTGTACAAAACTTTTCCCGGTTGGTCTTCATCAGATATTGATATTTCAAAAGGAATCATACCTAGTGAAATGAAAAATTATCTGGATTTCATTTCTGAAAGTTTGAATCTTCCAATAAGTATTGTTTCACTTGGTCCAGGTAGAGATGAGACAATAATCCTCTAGGTTCAGAACATTTTGGCTGCAGTGAGAAACACTCTTGGATCAGGATAATTTTCGCAATGTTGGTAGGTGTATGAAACACGGATAGTACCGGATTTATCAATAAGGAATTCTCCGGGAGACAACCATGGGTTGTCAACAAGAGGGCGGTTTATAGCACGACGAGCCTTCTGGAATTCTAGTCCAACTTCTTTCGAATGGCACCACGTTTCTTCAGGAGCGCTGTAAAGGAGCTGTTCGATACCAAAATTTGAAAGTCCGAACGCACTGTAAACTACAAAATCTGGGTCACAGAGAATGGTACATTCGATATTATGTTCCTCCTTGTATGCAGCCGCCCTTTCCGGTTCACCTTGACCAATAATGACTGGGTTAATGCCGGAGGCACGGTAGTCTGCGTATTCTTCGTTCAGTCTTGCTGCGCGATCAACACCACATCCACAACCGAAGTGTCGCCAAAACATCAATAGTGCAGAACCTTCCGCCCAGAACGAGGACAATTGGCATGAAGCCCCTGTGTGGTCTAGTAGTTTGAGGTCTGGTGCACTAGTGCCTACACCTAGGAGTTTAGATCTCTCGTCACCAGGTCCAGCTATCCAAGTTTCAAGCCATTCTTTTTCAGCAGCTTCAGTGAGTTTATT
>TARA_B100000686_G_scaffold83856_1_pt1 | contig 13509 bp, 8 predicted proteins | sample TARA_B100000686 | Tara Oceans TARA_B100000686 (sample SAMEA2622733) | marine metagenome | biome: marine biome (ENVO:00000447); feature: marine epipelagic mixed layer (ENVO:xxxxxxxxx); material: "saline water (ENVO:00002010), including plankton (ENVO:xxxxxxxx)" | depth 150 m
TAGCTTATCAAATCTTTTATGACGAACAATCATGAGCCGAATCTCTTTAAGACTTTTTTTATGCATTAGCATTAATTCCATTAATTATAGGAAAATTGAGTATCAAAATATAAAAACCTATAAAACCACAAAATTTAATTTAAATTAAATTATAAAAATTATAGATAGTATTAATATACTTCTCGGTATCGTTTACGTAGAATGTGTCCTAGAACATTAAATGTAAGCGTTAAAAGCAATAAAGTAAGGCCTGCAGCAAAAATAGTCTGATAACCAGTACTTCCATGCGGTAAGTCTCCTAGGCTTACTTGCACAATATAAGCAGTAATAGTTGCAGCTGGCTCCATAGGGTTCCAGGTAAGATTAGGCTGCATACCAGCTGCTATTGCCACTACCATTGTTTCTCCTACTGCACGAGAGATACCAAGAATATATGATGCTGCAATTCCTGAAAAAGCTGCTGGTATCACAACTCTAGTTGCAGTCTGAAACCGTGTCGCTCCCATTGCATAAGACCCTTCACGCAGGTGCATTGGCACCGCCCGCATTGCATCTTCAGATAGTGAACTAATATATGGAACTATCATAATACCCATAACCAACCCGGCTGAAAGCAAGCTAAACCCTGGAAGTTCTGGAAATATTCTTTGTAATAAGGGAGTAATAAATAATAATGCGAAATAGCCATATACTACAGTTGGAATTCCGCCAAGTAGCTCTAGAAATGGCTTAGCAACCTCTCGAACAGTAAAAGGTGCAAATTCTGAAAGATATATGGCAATAATAGTTCCAAGAGGAATCGCTACAGCCAGTGCAACTAATGAACTTACAACTGTACCAGAAATTAATGGCAGAATTCCATAATGCGCATCATCAAATAGTGGAGTCCATTGTGTATCAGTAAGAAAATCCCAAAGAGGAACCTGTTCAAAAAATACTAGGGACTCTTTAATAAGCATTACCACAATTGAAAACGTGATAGCCACTGAAGTAAGTGCCATCACAAATAAAATAGATTCAATAATATGCTCTTTTATATGGCGACGATAACTATACCCTAGCTTCCCAGACTGATCACTCTTGAATGAAAATAGCAGAGACATAAAAAAGAACCTGTTTATCGATAAAATTTTAAGATATGTAATATTACGATGGTAATGTTACATTCATATGACAGATAAAATCTAATCGAAAATCTCTCTATTTTATTAATTAGTATTTACAATGAAATAAATACTAATGGCAGAACGCACTAGAATATTTAGCCTCAGAATGTTTCATGAAAATACTATAGACTTACTACTCACATAGGAAAAAATTAAATATTAGTCCTTTGATAGCTAATAGCTGCTTATGGGGCCAAAGTATTACCAAATTAATTACTATATTTACCTCGCTCTTTTTTTAAAAAAAATTGGCAATAGGTAAATTGTGTCTCAATAATTTAAGCTCAACAGTCCATTAATTCCTATATACAGAATTAGAAAAACATCCTATTTATTTGAAAAATAGATAATTTCTATCTATACGGATTCGGCTTTTTGCTCTTCTCCTGTATCTTCTTTACTAATAAAAGTATTTTCTATGTCATCTATTCCTGCCTTCTGCCTTTTTCTTAAATTGTGGAAAGCTAAGCCAGTTCCAGCTGGAATAAGACGCCCAACAATCACATTCTCTTTTAGTCCACGTAAATTATCTTTCTTACCCATAATTGCCGCCTCTGTAAGAACACGCGTTGTCTCCTGAAAAGATGCTGCTGAAATAAATGAATCTGTAGAAAGTGAAGCCTTAGTAATACCTAACAGAACAAATTGATATTCTGCCGGCTTCTTATCATTAGCCTCCATCTTCTCATTCTCAGTCAATATATCAGCACGCTCCACCTGTTCACCCAATATAAATCTAGTGTCTCCAGGATTGATAATCTGAACTCGACGTAACATCTGGCGTACGATAACTTCAATATGTTTATCATTAATTTTTACGCCTTGTAAACGATAAACATCTTGCACTTCATCAGTGATATATCGTGCTAATGCCTCTACTCCAAGTAAACGAAGAATGTCATGTGGATCAGCAGGACCATCGACTATGTTCTCTCCCTGTGTTACCACCTGGCCATCATGTGCCGTTACATGCTTGTCTTTTGGTATAAGATATTCATGTGCAACACCTTCTGTATCAGTAATAACCAGTCGTTGCTTACCTTTAGTGTCTTTACCGAAAGATACAACACCAGTAACTTCTGCTAACACACCCGCATCTTTTGGTGAACGAGCTTCAAATAATTCTGCAACACGAGGCAAGCCACCTGTAATATCACGAGTTTTTGAGCTCTCGTGTGGAATTCTTGCCAAAACAGACCCTACACTTACTTGCTGTCCATCACGTACAACTATAACTGATCCAGTTTGAAAAGTAATATTAACCGATAATTTATCATCACCAGAATGTTTCACTTCCTCCCCTTTCTCGTCTAACAGCTTAACTAGTGGGCGCAATCCTTTGGCTTGGGACGCACCACGACGTTTTGGGTCAGTAACTACCATTGACGATAATCCTGTCACATCATCAATTTGCTTAGCAACAGTCAGCCCCTCTTCAACATTTTCAAAACGTACCTTTCCGGCATATTCAGTTATTATTGGCCTAGTATGTGGATCCCATGACGCCATTACCTGGCCCGCTTTTACTGCCTCTCCATCACGAACTAACAAAGTTGCGCCATATGGAGCCTTATGTCGTTCACGTTCTCGTCCATTGTCATCATGCACCACCATCTCTCCGCTACGTGAAATTGCTACTAATTCTTTCCGAGAATTTGTTACATAACGCATCGTAGGAGAATAACGTACAGTTCCTTTCGATTTGCTCTCTATTTGGCTTGCTACTGCAGTTCTTGATGCAGCTCCACCTATATGGAATGTACGCATAGTAAGCTGAGTGCCAGGCTCACCAATAGATTGTGCAGCAACAACACCAACTGCTTCACCTAGATTTACCATTGTTCCCCTTCCTAGATCTCGACCATAACACTTAGCACACAATCCATGCCGAGTATCACATGTGAGCGGAGTACGTACCTTTACCTCATCTATACCAAGTGACTCTATATTAGCAACAGAATTCTCATCTAAAAGAGAACCTTCGGGATATACAATTGACTGATTTTCTGGATTAACAACATCAGTTGCCGCTACTCTACCAAGAATACGCTCGTGCAATGCTTCAATAACTTCACCCCCTTCAACTAGGGCTTTCATTGCCACACCATTTATTGTATTACAGTCATTTTCAATTACAACAAGATCCTGAGTTACATCTACTAAACGCCGAGTAAGGTAGCCTGAGTTTGCAGTCTTCAATGCTGTATCAGCTAAGCCTTTACGTGCTCCATGAGTGGAAATAAAATATTGCAGCACATTAAGGCCTTCTCTAAAGTTTGCAGTAATAGGCGTCTCAATGATTGAGCCATCAGGCTTTGCCATCAAGCCGCGCATACCTGCTAACTGTCGTATCTGCGCAGCAGAACCACGAGCACCGGAGTCAGCCATCATATAAATAGAATTAAATGATTCCTGTATTAAAGGTTGCCCCTTCTTATCTTTTCTTACTTTCCCACTTTTTTGGTCATATACTGGTTCTGTACCCAGCTGATCCATCATTGCCTTAGCGACTTTATCGCCAGCACGTCCCCAAATATCAACTACCTTGTTATAACGCTCACCTTGGGTCACTAGACCTGATGTATATTGAGATTCAATTTCTTTTACCTCTTTCTCAGAATCACCAATAATATTTTTCTTATCATCTGGCACTAACATGTCATCCAGACAAATAGAAATTCCTGCTCGAGTCGAAAATGTAAAGCCATAATCCTTTAATTTATCTGCAAAAATTACTGTCGCACGCAAACCACAAAGGTGAAAGCTAAAATTAATAAGCTTAGATATCTCTTTCTTCTTCAGTGCTTTATTTATTAAAGGGAATGGGAGACCTGATGGTAAAATTTCAGATAAAAGTGCTCGCCCTATAGTCGTATCATAACGTGTTAATTTTTTATGCTCCTCACCCTCAGAATCCGTTTCATATTCCTCTATCCTAACTTGAATCTTAGCATTTAGCTCAACTGCGCGGCTCTCGTAGGCACGTGATACTTCACTAATATTAGGAAATTTCATGCCCTCCCCTCTTGAACCTATTTTCTCACGAGTCATGAAATATAAGCCCAATACTATATCCTGAGACGGTACAATAATTGGCTCTCCATTTGCTGGAGACAAGATATTATTGGAAGACATCATTAGCGTACGAACTTCCATTTGCGCTTCTAGAGATAATGGGACATGTACAGCCATCTGGTCTCCATCGAAATCAGCATTAAACGCCACACATACCAATGGGTGTAACTGAATTGCTTTTCCTTCAATTAATACAGGCTCAAACCCTTGTATACCAAGACGATGTAGCGTTGGTGCGCGATTCAACATTACTGGATGCTCACGGATAACATCTTCAAGAATATCCCATACTACTGGGGTTTCATTTTCTACTTCTCTTTTAGCCGCCTTAATAGTACTCGCTATGCCCATTAACTCTAGTTTGCTGAAAATAAATGGCTTAAATAGCTCCAAAGCCATCTTTTTTGGTAGCCCGCACTGATGAAGCTTAAGTTGTGGTCCAACAACAATTACTGATCGTCCAGAGTAATCAACTCTTTTTCCAAGTAAATTTTGGCGAAAGCGCCCCCCTTTTCCTTTGATCATATCTGCTAATGACTTTAATGGCCGCTTATTTGCACCTGTCATTGCTTTACCTCTGCGCCCATTATCTAATAATGAATCTACTGCTTCCTGAAGCATACGCTTCTCATTTCTCACAATTATTTCAGGTGCTTTTAGCTCAAGTAAACGCTTCAAACGGTTGTTACGATTAATAACTCTGCGATATAAATCGTTCAAATCAGATGTAGCAAACCGCCCTCCATCAAGCGGTACTAACGGCCTTAATTCTGGTGGAAGAGCTGGTAAAACGGTAAATATCATCCATTCAGGCTTAATGCCTGATTTATTAAATGCCTCTAATATTTTTAGACGCTTAGAAAGCTTTTTTATTTTTGTTTCTGAATTAGTTGCTTCCATATCTCGTCTAACATTATCAATCTCAATATCAATATTCAGATTGATTAACAAAGCACGTATGCCCTCAGCTCCCATACTCGCACTAAAATCATCACCATATTCTTCCATTTTAGCGAGATAATCATCATCAGTTAGTAACTGACATCTTGCTAATGGAGTCATCCCCGGATCAGTTACTACATAGGCTTCAAAATAAAGAACACGCTCAATGTCACGTAAAGTCATATCTAAAACCATTCCTAAACGAGATGGCAAAGACTTTAGAAACCAAATATGAGCAACTGGTGAGGCTAGTTGTATATGCCCCATACGCTCACGTCTTACCTTTGATAAAGTAACCTCAACACCACATTTCTCACAAATAACACCTCGGTGTTTCAAGCGCTTATATTTTCCACATAAACACTCATAATCTTTTACTGGACCAAAAATTTTAGCGCAGAATAACCCGTCCCTTTCCGGTTTAAAGGTACGATAATTTATAGTCTCTGGTTTTTTAACTTCTCCATAAGACCAAGAACGTATTTTTTCAGGTGAAGCAAGTCCGACTTTGATAGATTCAAATTCTTCCTTATGGGTAACTTGCTTAAATAAATCAAGTAGCGCTTTCATTTGTCACTCCTGTTAATCAGGGGTCAATGCAAAAAATTCGGCAATAAATTAATAAATACCAAAGATTAGAAAATTATCTCTCATTAATTTTGTCAATGCCGGTCCAAATCTATGTCCATCCCAAGCGAACGAATTTCTTTTACTAATACATTAAACGACTCGGGCATACCAGCATCAATTTTATGGTCACCCTTTACAATACTCTCATATATCTTAGTACGGCCATTCAAATCATCTGACTTAACTGTTAGCATTTCTTGTAAAGTATATGCTGCGCCATACGCTTCCAGAGCCCATACTTCCATTTCACCAAATCGCTGACCTCCAAATTGAGCCTTACCACCCAAAGGCTGCTGAGTTACTAAGCTATAAGGGCCTGTAGAACGAGCATGCATCTTGTCATCAACCAAATGATGAAGCTTCAAGATATGCATATAACCAACCGTGACGGCACGATTAAAAGCCTCACCTGTTCTACCATCATATAATGTAATCTGACCTGATCTAGGTAGATCAGCAAGTTCAAGCATATCTTTAATTTCATGCTCGGTGGCACCATCAAATACTGGAGTTGCAAATGGCACACCATTTCTAAGATTCCCAGCTAGCTCAATGAGCTCTATATCTGTAAGCGAAGAAATGTCCTCCTGCTTACCACTATTATTATATATTTTATTAACAAACTTTCTAATCTCCACTATGTCGCTTTGCGCACGGATCATATTATCAATTTTTAGGCCTAGCCCTTTTGCAGCCCACCCTAGATGAATTTCTAGAATCTGCCCAACATTCATACGAGAAGGTACACCAAGTGGATTTAACACTACATCTACAGGAGTACCATCAGCCATATAGGGCATATCTTCAACCGGAACGATCCTTGAGATAACCCCTTTATTACCATGACGCCCAGCCATTTTATCTCCAGGCTGCAGCCGCCTCCTAACCGCAATATAAACCTTTACCATTTTTTGCACACCAGGTGGCAACTCATCGCCCTGAGTAAGCTTCTTCTTTTTCTCTTCAAAAAAAGCATCAAAATCTAATCGCTTCTGGGAAAGACCTTCCTTTATCTGCTCTAATTGAATGCTTGCCTCTTCATTAGATAGCCGAATATCAAACCAAGAATGCTGCTCTATACTATCAAGGTATTCATTTGTAATACGTGCTCCTTTTGCCAGTTTATTAGGGCCACCTTTTGCCACCTTACCTTTAAGCAAACGCTTGATACGCTCAAATGCATCAGACTCTACAATTCGCATCTGATCATAGAGATCTTTTTTATAACGATTCAATTCATCGTCAATAATCTGCTGCGCTCGTTTATCACGATCTATACCTTCTCGAGTAAATACCTGCACATCAATAACTGTACCTGAAATACCTGATGGAACACGTAAGGAGGTATCTTTCACATCTGATGCTTTTTCACCAAAAATTGCACGTAAAAGCTTCTCTTCTGGGGTTAACTGCACTTCTCCTTTTGGAGTAACCTTACCAACCAAAACATCACCTGCTTCAATTTCAGCTCCAATATAAATTATGCCAGAATCATCCAAACGGCCAATCTGTACTTCAGAAAGATTTGATATATCACCCGTAATTTCTTCTGTGCCCAATTTTGTATCACGGCTTACTACAACAAGCTCTTCAATATGTATAGATGTAAAACGATCTTCAGAAACAATTCTCTCAGAAATTAAAATTGAATCCTCAAAGTTATAACCATTCCACGGCATAAATGCAACCAGCATATTTTGCCCCAGCGCCAACTCACCTAAATCTGTGGAAGCACCATCAGCAATTACATCTCCAGCAGCAATTACATCTCCATCTTTAACTAAAGGTCGTTGATTTATATTCGTATTCTGATTAGACCGAGTGTATTTTGTAAGGTTGTAAATATCGACACCAACTTCACCTGCTCGCGTTTCCGCATCATGCACCCTTACTACAATACGTCCCGCATCAACATAATCTACTATTCCTGAGCGCCCAGCCATTACTGCAGTTCCAGAATCCATTGCTACTACCCGTTCTATTCCAGTACCAACAAATGATTTCTCAGCGCGAAGACAAGGTACTGCTTGGCGCTGCATATTTGACCCCATCAAAGCACGATTAGCATCATCATGCTCTAAAAAAGGAATTAGTGATGCTGCAACTGAAACAATCTGAGCTGGAGCTACATCCATATATTCGATACGATCAGGCGCAGCCAATGTGAATTCATTTTTATGACGACAAGAAACAATATCATTAATGAACTTATTCCGGTTATCTAACTCTGCATTTGCTTGAGCAATAATAAATTGGCCTTCTTCTATCGCTGATAAATAATTAATTTCATCTGTCACTTTATTATTTTTTACTTTACGATAAGGGGTTTCAAGAAAACCATACTCATTAGTGCGAGCATATAACGCAAGTGAATTTATAAGCCCAATATTTGGCCCTTCTGGAGTTTCAATCGGACAAACTCTACCATAATGAGTCGGATGAACATCTCGTACTTCAAACCCAGCCCTCTCACGCGTCAACCCCCCAGGGCCTAAAGCAGATACCCTGCGCTTATGCGTAATCTCTGAAAGTGGATTTGTCTGATCCATAAATTGAGATAACTGGCTAGAGCCAAAGAATTCACGTACTGCCGCAGATACAGGTTTAGCATTAATTAAATCATGAGGCATAAGGTTATCTGATTCAGCTTGACTTAACCGTTCTCTTACAGCTCGTTCAACTCTAATAAGTCCAGAGCGGAATTGGTTCTCTGCCAATTCTCCCACATAACGGACTCTACGATTACCAAGGTGGTCAATATCATCCACTTCGCCACGTCCATTTCTGAGTTCTACTAATATTTGTATTATTCGAATAATATCTTCATTTGATAAAGTAGTTGAACCAGACAACTCAGTTTTACCAACGCGTCGATTAAATTTCATCCGCCCAACTGCAGACAGATCATAGCGATCAGACGAATAGAATAACCCATTAAATAATCCTCTGACAGCTTCCTCAGTTGGCGGCTCTCCCGGACGCATCATGCGATAAATAGCTACCTGAGCAGTTAACTGATCAGTTGTTTCATCTATCCTTAAAGTCTGTGATATATATGAACCATGATCAAGTTCATTTGTATAAATGGAATAAATTTTCTCAATATCAGATTCATGAAATTTAGAAATAAGTTCCTCAGTAATTTCATCATTAGCCTGCGCTATGATCTCTCCAGTTTCTTGATCTAGCACATCATGACCCAGCACTCTTCCCAGTAAAAAGTCCTCTGGTACTGCAAGTTTATCTATCCCAGCCTTTTCTAATTCTCTAATATGCCTAGCAGTAATTCTCTTATCTTTTTGAACAATTACTTTTCCAGTTTTAGTAACAATATCAAGACGAGCTATATCACCACGTAAACGCTCTGGAACCAGCTCAAAATTAATACCTTTTTTAGAGAAATTAAAAACATCAAACTCAAAGAATCCAGCAAGAATTTGCTCTGAGGTATACCCTAATGCCTTTAAGAGTACGGTAACAGGCATCTTCCGTCGACGATCTACCCGAAAATAGAGATAGTCTTTAGGGTCAAATTCAAAATCAAGCCAAGAGCCTCTATAAGGAATAATACGGGCTGAAAATAATAATTTCCCAGATGAATGAGTTTTACCTTTATCATGCTCAAAAAATACTCCAGGAGAGCGATGTAATTGAGATACTATTACTCGTTCAGTGCCATTAATTACAAACGAACCAGTTGTAGTCATCAGAGGAATTTCCCCCATATAGACTATCTGCTCCCTAACTTCCTTTGGTGTCGGCGTGGAAGATTCCTTGTCCATTATGGTTAACCGTGCTCTAGCACGTAATGGCGAGGCATAAGTAAGGCCACGTTGCTGACACTCTTTCACATCAAAAGGAGGTGCACCAAGGATATAACTTACAAAGTCAAGACGAGCATTCTTTGAATGACTTTCAATTGGAAAAATGGAGGTAAATGCAGCTTGTAACCCACGATTCTCCCTTTCTTCAGCAGGAACATGCTCTTGTAAAAAAGCTTCGTAAGATTCAAGCTGTGTTGCAAGCAAATATGGAATAGGTAAAACACTTGCACGTTTTGCAAAACTTTTGCGAATACGCTTTTTCTCGGTAAATGAATAGCTCATAGAATTTCTCCGGGGGAGCAGAAAACAAAATTTAAGCTTTTGATTGCTGTGTTATACACTTATGGCACTATAAAATTATGGTCTAATAAAGCAACACTAGCGGCACACCATGTGCCGCTAGTGCAATTCTTCTAAACAATATTATTTAAGCTCACAAGTTGCACCAGCCTCCGTTAATTGCTTCTGCATAGCCTCTGCATCCTCTTTGGAAACTCCTTCTTTCACTGACTTCGGCGCACCATCAACCAAATCCTTAGCTTCTTTTAGACCTAAACCAGTAATAGCACGCACAATCTTAATTACATTGACCTTACTCTCACCAACTGCTGACAACACTACCGAAAATTCAGTCTTTTCTTTTTCTCCATCAGAAGAAGCTGCAGGAGCAGCAACTGCAACAGCAGATGCAGTTGCAGAAACATTAAATTTCTCTTCCATATCTTTAATTAATTCTGATAATTCCAGTACGGTCATTTTTGATATTGACTCTAGAACTTCTGCTTTGGCATCAGCCATAATTTTCTCCTAATAAATATAAATTTTAGTTTTGCCTTAATTTAGAATCTATAAATTAAGACACTGAAATTAAGTAAAACGATCTATTTTTGATCTCGTACAGCTACGAGCCCACGAGCAAATTTTGTTGGTACCTCATTCAGCGTCCTTACAAATTTAGTAATAGGCGCTTGCATTGTACCCAGTAGCTTCGCAATGAGTTCTTCACGACTCATCATGGTAGCAAGACTATTGATGTCCTTATTAGACAACATCAAATTAGGCATAGCCCCATTTTTAATTACTAATTTAGTATTATCCTTTGCAAAATCATGTAGCACTTTTGCCACAGCCACAGGATCTTCCCCAATACAATAAGCTAATGGGCCTATCATATTTTTTGAAAGTCCAGAAAATGGAGTGCCTTCTACCACACGTCGCGCAAGAGAATTTTTTATGACTCGAAAATAAACCCCAGATTGGCGGGCACTTGCCCGCAACTGGTTCATATCCCCAACCTCCAAACCTCTATACTCTGCAACAATAACAGCCTGAGCATTTACTAACTTAGCACCAATTTCAGCAACTACTGCCTTTTTTTCTTCTAGATTAAGACTCAAGTTACATTCTCCATCAGTTATATTCAGTGAAGTTATTTCTTTGCAAATAAAATTTTGCAAGTCTATCTTTTCACCATAAAACGGCGAACTTAATTCAGGAGAAAATAAAATCCCTGCATTCAATTACGCCATCTACGCTGGGCACTAAAAAACAGATAAATAACTAAAAATTAGAACCTAATAATACTCATCAATTTAAAATTTACCTGCTTCCTTTTATATTTAAGCTCTTAAGTAATAGAACTATATTCCTTCAATCTAATACCTTAAAGCCCCAACGGTCTTTGATAGCCTATTGGATTAATTTAACACCCTATCCAATAACTCAAAGCTTTATTAACAATTCATATCATAACGTCAAACTAGCCTGATCTACCCTTACTCCAACTCCCATAGTACTTGATACAGCCATTCTTTTAAGATATACACCCTTAGATGTAGCCGGTTTTGATTTATTAAGCGCCTCTACTAGGGCCAATATATTCTGCTTTAGCTCTTCTAAACCGAATGAAGCACGGCCTATTGTGCATTGAACAATTCCAGCTTTGTCTGCGCGGTATTGGACCTGCCCAGCCTTTGCATTTTTAACTGCACCAACAACATCCGGGGTTACAGTGCCAACCTTAGGATTAGGCATAAGGCCCCGCGGGCCAAGTATTTGCCCTAACTGACCAACAATACGCATAGCATCAGGGCTAGCAATCACCACATCAAATTCTATTTTTCCTGATTTTATTTGTTCTGCCAAATCCTCAAACCCAACAATATCAGCACCAGCATCAAGCGCATCCTTAGCCTTTTCACCTTGTGTAAATACTGCTACTCGAACAACTTTACCAGTGCCTGCTGGCAATACTACAGAACCACGCACTGTCTGATCTGATTTTTTTGCATCAATACCTAGATTGACTGCTATATCAACCGACTCATCAAATTTTGCTGTAGCCGTTTCTTTGATGATCTCTAGCGCCTCTAGAAGAGGATAAGTCTTTTGGCTATCAACCTTACCCGAAATTTCTTTAAATCTTTTAGATACATGTCCCATGATTATTACCCCTCAACCTCTATACCCATACTACGAGCACTTCCGGCAATAGTCCGAACTGCTGCATCAGTATCAGCAGCAGTCAAGTCAGGCTCCTTTGCCTTAACAATTTCTTCCAACTGCGTTCTTGTCAATTTCCCAACCTTGTCAGTATGTGGTCTAGGACTTCCTTTAGCAACTCCAGCAGCCTTCCTAATTAATACAGCTGCTGGAGTTGTTTTCATGATGAATGTAAAGCTCTTATCTGCATACGCTGTAATTACTACAGGCACTGGAAGTCCTGCTTCCATTTTCTGAGTAGCCGCATTGAATGCCTTACAAAACTCCATAATATTTAACCCACGCTGACCAAGTGCAGGACCAATAGGCGGACTTGGATTTGCCTTTCCTGCTGGTACTTGTAGCTTGATATAAGCCACTATCTTTTTTGCCACAACAGCTCTCCTGTTAAATACACATTAATCCTAGTGTGCCCATACAATAAATAATTTATACCCAAATATAACCAAACCTAATATATCTAATATTTCCTATTTAATCATTTATGATTTTTCAACCTGACTAAAATCTAATTCTACTGGTGTAGGACGGCCAAAAATTGAAACAGAAACCCTAATCTTACTTTTTTCATAGTTAACATCCTCTACGTTGCCATGAAAGTCTGTAAACGGTCCTTCCTTGACCCGCACAGCCTCACCATTCTCAAATAATACTTTTGGTCTCGGCTTCTCAACACCTTCCTGAATCTGCCTAAGGATATTCTGTACCTCATTAACACTAATTGGTGTTGGGTGCATAGCCGACCCACCTACAAAACCTGTAACTTTAGATGTATTTTTAACAAGATGCCAGGTATCATCATTCATTTCCATCTCGACCAATATATAACCTGGAAAGAACTTTCTTTCACTAATATTCTTTTGACCAGCCTTCATCTCAACTACCTCTTCAACCGGAACTAGTATCTCTCCAAATTTATCTTGCATACCAGCGCGGTCAATACGATCCCGTAAGGAGCGCTGAATGCTCTTTTCATATCCAGAGTAGGCATGAACAACGAACCATTTTTTATCCATTATCCTCTCCATATGACATCAGAGACTTAATCAGCATCAACAGTCCAGCATCTACAAGCCATAAGAAAATCGCCATCACAACAACGAAAGCAAATACAATGCCCGTCATCTGCATCGTTTCCTTTCTATTAGGCCATACTACTTTCTTTGTTTCGTCTCTCGACTCTCTACTAAAAGTATAAAACTGTTTACCTTGAACAGTGAACCAGGCTACAGTTACCGCCAAAAAAAATCCTAATAACACCGAAACAACACGAATCACCATGGCGCTATCACGAAGGTAATAAAATCCAACAATACCTGCCGCCAATAACAGAAGCGCGAATCCGAGTTTAATCTTGTCCACTCTATCCC
>TARA_B100000686_G_scaffold309609_1_pt1 | contig 13491 bp, 9 predicted proteins | sample TARA_B100000686 | Tara Oceans TARA_B100000686 (sample SAMEA2622733) | marine metagenome | biome: marine biome (ENVO:00000447); feature: marine epipelagic mixed layer (ENVO:xxxxxxxxx); material: "saline water (ENVO:00002010), including plankton (ENVO:xxxxxxxx)" | depth 150 m
GCATCATCGTCGAGCGAATCGAGGAAGGTGAACAACAGGTCGGAGGAATCATCATCCCCGACACTGCTAAAGAAAAGCCACAACAGGGCAAAATCATTGCTGCTGGAAACGGCAAAGTTAAAGATGACGGAAGCGTCACCCCCTTAGACGTCAAGGCCGGTGATACCGTGCTGTTTGGTAAATACTCCGGTCAGGAGATCAAACTAGACGGCGAAGAGTTTCTCATTATGCGAGAGGATGAAATCCTCGGCGTCATTGAAGGCAAATAGATAGTTCGTACGATCGAAATAGTAATTTTGTGATTGGAGTTCGAGAACATGGCAAAGCAGATTGTTTACGGTGAGAAATCACGTCAGATGATCATCGAAGGCGTCAACCAACTCGCGAATGCCGTCAAGGTGACCTTGGGGCCAAAAGGACGAAATGTCGTCCTTGATAAGAAATTTGGCTCTCCAACAATCACTAAAGACGGTGTAAGTGTTGCGAAAGAAATAGACCTCAAGGACCCGCTTGAAAACATGGGCGCACAGATGGTTCGTGAGGTTGCAAGTAAAACATCTGATATCGCTGGTGACGGCACAACAACCGCAACAGTGCTGGCGCAAGCGATCTACCGCGAAGGCGCGAAAAACGTAGTAGCGGGCGCCAACCCAATGGAGATCAAACGTGGCATCGAAACTGCCGTTGAAGCAGTCGTCGCAGATCTACGCTCGATGTCATCAGGGGTAAGCGGAAACATGATTGGGCAGGTCGGTACAATTTCCGCCAACAACGATTCGACAATCGGGACAATCATTGCCGAAGCCATGGAAAAGGTCGGCAAAGATGGTGTCATTACTGTTGAAGAAGCGAGAACACTCGAAACATCTCTGGAAGTTGTCGAGGGCATGCAATTCGACCGGGGCTACCTTTCGCCATACTTTGTAACTGATGCAGAACGTATGGAAACCGTGCTTGAGAATCCGATCATTCTCATTCACGAAAAGAAAATCAGTTCGATGAAGGATTTATTGCCCCTTCTTGAGCAGGTGGCACGGCTGAGTCGTCCGCTTCTAATCATCGCCGAAGATATCGAAGGTGAAGCCCTAGCGACCCTCGTCGTCAACAAACTACGGGGCACACTCCAAGGTGCGGCCGTCAAAGCTCCTGGCTTTGGTGACCGTCGCAAGGCAATGCTCGAGGATATTGCGACTCTAACCAACGGCAAAGCCATCACTGAAGACCTCGGTCTTAAGTTGGAGAATATCAATATCGATGATCTCGGTGGCGCTAAAAAAGTTACCATCGACAAAGACAACACGACCATTGTCGAAGGCGAAGGCGAACAGGCAGCCATCGAGGGCCGCGTCAAGCAAATCCGAGCACAAATCGAAGAAACCACTTCCGACTACGACCGGGAAAAATTACAGGAACGACTCGCAAAACTAGTTGGCGGTGTCGCTGTGATTAAAGTCGGTGCAGCAACCGAAACCGAGATGAAGGAAAAGAAAGCTCGCGTTGAAGATGCCATGCATGCGACAAAGGCAGCCGTTGAAGAAGGCATCGTCCCAGGTGGCGGGGTTGCTCTGTTACGAGGAGCACGTGCTCTTGACAGCGTGTCACTCGAAGGCGACCAACAGATTGGCGTCAATATAATCAAACGTGCACTTGAAGAACCAATGCGCTGGATCGCACAAAATGCGGGACACGAAGGCTCAATCATCGTGCAGCGAGTACGTGAAGCCAAGAATGATCAGGAAGGCTTCAACGCACAGTCTGAAACGTACGAAAACCTCGTGGAAGCAGGCGTTATCGATCCGACGAAAGTCGTGCGAACCGCTTTACAAAACGCAGGTTCAATTGCTTCACTACTATTGACGACGGAGGCACTAGTCGCCGACATTCCTGAACCCAAATCAGATGCCGCACCCGCAGCACCAGATATGGGTGGCATGGGCGGTATGGGCGGTATGGGCGGCATGATGTAGTCGCCTTCGAATGTATTAGCCCAAAAGATAAGTAAGGCCTGGGACCCCAGCGGTTCCGGGCCTTTTTTTTAGCGGAGATTAAAGAAGAGCTCCAACGTGACTAGAACAGCCACCGGTTCACCAAGCCTACTACCGGGCGCAAACAACCACTGGCGCGCCGCAGCGACAGCCTGACTGTCAAGACCAAATACGGTATCAAGCGATTTCGACACCGTAACATTACCAACGGTACCGTCTGGAAGAACAACAACGTCGAGCCAAACCGTCCCTTGTATACGAGCCCTCATAGCCTCAGACGTGTATTCAGGCCTTATCTCACGAATTACTCTGGGGGGAGCGACTCCGTTGCCAGGCCTAAAGACGCCCCCACCAGTTCCCCCACCCTCACCAGCACCAAGACCGTCGCCAACTCCGGGTCCTATACCACCACCTTCACCGGTACCGGCTCCATTATCCGATCCACTTCCTTGTGAATTTATAGACGCTGACCGGACGCCATCAAGAACGCCAGTCCTAGTCTCTACCGATGAGGCCGCCGTCAAAGCAGAAATAGACAATGCCTGACTTACAATCTCGTCACGCTCTTCTGGTTCAGGCTCTGGCTCAACCAACTCTGGTCTTTCTTCGATCTGAATGTCTAAATCGGTCTCATCGGCACCTTCAACTTGTACCACCTGCGGCACATCAAGTGATTCATTGCCACCACCTCCACCTCCGCCACCGAGTCCTTCCTCTGGAATCCAAACGATACCGGTATAGTTCTCGGCAATCGTCTCGACCACCTCATACTCGCGCGCAGGCACCAACCCGATCAAAAACACTATCAAAACAACAACCGAGATATGGCTCGCAAAAGAAACCGCCAGCGAATTTTTCATCCGCTGCTGATCGCCACCAATCAGAAACGTCAGCTCAACCGGAGATAGGTCGTCAGGAAGAATCGATGATTCATTCCGCTCGAAACCACTCTGCCTTCCCAACGGCAAATCAGAACGAGCCACTTTTAACTTGAGTGGTCCAACCGTACTTGATCGCTTCCCCCTCCGCCGTCGCTCAACTGGCGTATAGGGTGAATGTGATTTTGAGAACGGGATCCGACCAAGACCGAGGCCATGCCCCACCTAATGCCCCCCGCAATTCGTTTTCGAGATACGACACAAATCAAATTATTGGAACAGGCAACCAAATGCTGCCAGGACTACGACCAGCCACAACCGGAACTCATACGCGACCTCTCCAAGCTCCGATTGCAGCATTACCCCCACCATGCGAATGGAAAAGCGCCAATGCATCCGCAGCCCGCATCTCGCCTTCTGCAGCAACAAGCACGCCCCCGCGACCTGTTAGCGTCTCAAAAATAAAACCGTCGTGGTCTTGAAACCCGGCTCGTCTCATCGTCGCCGCCACACCTACCTGCTTAAGAGCGTTGTCACTTCCCTGCAGTGCACCAACCAAAGGTCCATGAGCGAAAGAACTCCCTAACCCGGCAATATCCAAAGAAGCCTGTGATTCCCCGACACCAAATGTTCTTTCTAATAAAAGTTCGACATCACCAGAACGCTGAGCGACAAGAGACAGGCGATCCGCTGAGAAGCCATTATCAGTTAGAGCCGCCAACCCTCGTGACGCCCATTCCGGATCCTGGAATACACACACGGTAAAACATAACTCTTCTTGGTCCTGTGCCATACCTATATTGTACCCCCCCCAAATGATTTACGCCCTTATTGAATAACCTGTATCCACATAAGCTATTTTAATTTGGCCAAAAAGCCCTCTACTACAGACTCAAACAACAATACGGGCGTTCCCTACACGTCGTGTCACATGTACATAGTCAAGGTACTCAAGTAGCGGAATAGCGTACTTACGACTAACACCAAATCGTTCTTTGAATTGCCCCAACTCGAGCGGCACGGGCTCATTGTCACTTTTTTTAAGCGCAATTACGTCTTTTTTTAAACGCTCCAGGACTGCACTATGAAAAAGCAGACCGCTGAGCCTTTCAAGTACACCGTCTCGAACAAGCAGTGTCACCATGTGATCAACGCTCGATTTATCGAAAGACTCATCAATAGATACTTGCTTGACTTCCGGAGGTGTCAACCCGGCAGACAAAAACAACTCCTCTAGTCTCCGCTGAACACGAATCTCTTGCTCACTGAGAACAATTTGATGGTCTGCAGCAGAAAGAAATGGGCCAGACGCAAGCGTACCCTCTTCGACTAACTGTGAAACTACATGCTGAAATAATTCTACGCCGGCGTATCTCGTCAAACGTTCTCTAGCCTCTTCTCTCGGTAACCCCTGACCCAACGGGTAATCGCGGTGGTAGCTCAAGACCATATCTTTAAGTCTTGACGAAACCTCGCGAACACGCTGCTTTGTTACAAACACTTCTCCTACTTGCCATACCACTCCATCATCAATGAGGAGGTCCAATAGACCTCGAATAAGTTTTAGTGGCTTTCCGATACGAGAAACCAAGGAACCCGCCGAGACCCCTTGCCCCCCTGCCTGCGAGACGATAATGGCAATTGCTGATTTCTTAGTGTCAGCAAGATTTCTCAGCCGCACCCACCCTCGTTCCGTGCGTAGTCGTCCATGGCCTGGATGAGGGTCTAGGATTACGCCACCGGCAACCGTAATAGACGGCGAGTACGTTCTAAGTACAAATCGGTCTTCTCTTGTAACCGCGACTGGTCGTTCCAAATGCAACCGAACGAAAGTGCGTACGCCTGGCAATAGGGTCGATGGAAATAACTCTGAAGTTTCCTCCCCGCCATCGCAATTCGGTCCTATGGCAAGTCGCGCCATCACCTCGGTCGTACCTTGATGGAAGCGCACCCGAGCACCGTACTTGAGTTCCCGCGCGCTATTTAAGAGCGTAACCTGACAATCAACCCGCGTCGTAGGAAGCATGGACCCGATTGTCGTTAATGTATCTCCACGACGAAGTTCATCGACTTCTACCCCACCCAAATTTACGGCAACTCGCTGACCCGCAAGTGACGTCACGGTCGGCTCACCATGAACCTGTAGCCCGCGCACCCGAACAGGCCGCTGACTGGGCAATAACACTAGATCTGTGTCGCGCCCAATCTGACCAGAAACCTGCGTACCAGTAACGACCGTCCCAAAACCCTTTAATGTAAATGCCCGGTCTATTGGAAGTCGTGGAAGACCATCCACAGGACGGCCTGCTACTCCGTCCGCGACGCCACTTAATTCTGATCGCAATCGAGGGAGACCTTCGCCCGTCCTAGAAGACACCGGCAAAATACGTGCGTGCTCAAGAAAGGTGCCCGCAACAAGTTCTTCGGCTTCAAGCCGAACCAAATCGACAATATCCTCGTCGACAAGATCTGATTTAGTAATTGCTATGATCCCTTTCGCGACACCAAGCAATCGACAGATGTCAAGATGCTCCCTCGTCTGCGGCATAACCGACGTATCGGCCGCAATCACTAACAGCACAACGTCTATGCCGGATGCTCCAGCCAACATATTTCGCACAAAACGTTCGTGCCCGGGAACATCTACAAATGCGAGGTCAGTTTTACCATCCTGATATCGAGCGAACCCTAAATCGATCGTAATCCCACGGTTCCGTTCTTCCTGCAATCGATCGGGGTCGACACCAGTAAGCGCCTTAACCAATGCGCTTTTGCCGTGATCGATATGACCCGCAGTACCAACAACAATGTGTTTCATTGTGTTGTAGAAATCCCCACTACCCGCGCACGAAAAAACTACCGTCGCCCCTTCCGCATCCGAGAATTGACTGAGCGACCGCGATGTTTCTGGTGTATTTTTTTTGACCGGACTCCACGACCATCTGATGATTTTCGTACTGACCTGAGTACGTCTACCAAGCCTAGATCGAGTTGTCGGTGTTCTTTATCGACTCGAACGAGTTGAACGTGAACAACATCACCTAAGCGGTAGACGTTTCCAGAATTTTCGCCCTTAAGAAGATATTGCGTCTCCACAAACCGATAGTAATCGTCAGCCATACTTGAGATATGAACGAGTCCCTCAACGAATTGCTCGGTAAGTTCGACAAACAAGCCGAATGCCGTAACCCCCGTAATATGTCCAGTAAATTCGTCTCCAACTTTATCCTCCATAAATCGAACTTTCTTCCACTGAATCAGTTCTCGTTCAGCTTCTTCCGCCCTTCGTTCACGTTCCGAAGTACAGCGAGCCGCTTCAGGCAATAATTCAGTCCATTTGCGTCGCTGGCGTCCTGTCAATTTACTCTCTTCACGACATCGCAACGCTCGATGAACGAGTAAGTCAGGATAACGCCTAATCGGTGATGTGAAATGAGTATAGAAACGCGCCGCAAGTCCGAAATGTCCTTTATTTACATGGTCATATCGTGCCTGTTGCATCGCCCTCAACATAAGCGACGTAATGGGCCGCCGCTCGGGCTGGTCTGCTACTCTCTCAAGCAATCGTTGGAAATGTCCCGGAGTGATTGAACCCGACCCAGCTGCAAGGCTATAGCCGAGAGAGGTAACAAACCCTTCAAACTCTTCGACCTTCAGCGGCGCCGGTTCTTCGTGCACGCGATATAGGGTTGGGATATTGCGTGCATTGAGCTCAGCAGCAACCGTTTCATTGGCCACCAGCATAAACTCCTCAATGAGTCGGTGCGCGATCGTCCGCTCCTCAGGAACAATCGCCATGACATCACCCGCTTCGTCAAGTTCAAAACGGGCGGCAGGCAGATCAAAATCAATTGATCCACGAATCTCTCGCCTCCCCCGCAGGGCACGAAATAAATCCTGCATCATTTCAAACATACAAACGAAACCAGAATATTTCTTACGCAAGCCAGACGTCCTCTGAGTCAAGATGGCATCAACGTCAGCGTACGTCATTCGTTCATTGCTACAAATGACGCCATCATGGATTTCGTAACGTTTGACCTCGCCGTCCGGGTCAATCTCCATTACGCAAGATTGAACAAGACGATCTACTTTTGGTTTTAAGCTGCACAGCCCGGTCGACAATTCAGCAGGAAACATGTGAACCGCACGGTCCGGAAAATATACCGATGTTGACCGGATATAGGCAGCACGATCGAGCACACTACCTTCGGCGACGTAGTGAGACACATCCGCGATGTGCACACCCAATAAAAAATTCCCGTTATCAGACCGACTGATCGTAATAGCGTCGTCAAAGTCTCTCGCACTCTCCCCATCTATGGTTACCGTTAACAGATCCCTAAAGTCTTTCCTGCCGCGCCGGTCGCGCGGCCGCACCTTATCACCTAGTCTGACGGCCTCATCAATCGCATCTTGCTCATGCGCATCCGGGATCCCGTACTTCTTCAAAATAAGCTGTGTGTCCACACCCTCGTCTTCTATTTGCCCCAGCACTCTAACCACACGACCGACAGGGCTCCTCGTCTGCGTTGGAAAAGTTGTAATCTCCACCTCAACCATGTCACCAGCTTCGGCACTACCGGCATCGCCAGCAGCAATATGCACATCCATCAAAAACCGACGATCGAAGGGCATCACGTAACCAAAACCGTTAGAATTCGGCTCGTATCGACCGACCAGCCCCGTCGCCCCTCGTTCTATTACTCGAACAATCCGGCCCTCGACTCGGGAAAGATTCCTTCTTTCGACGCGCGCCACCACACGATCACCGTGCATCGCTTGATTAAGATTCGAACCAGCGATATACAGGTCCCTTTCAACTTCATTACCCGAATCTTCCCCTTTGACGAATCCAAACCCTTTCGGATGAACCTGCACTCGCCCCGTCAGCAAATGCATACGTTCAGGCAAACCATATCGTTGGCCTCTGATTTTTATTAATTCTCCACGTTCAACAAGCTTGGCGAGTCTTCGACGAAGTGTCGCTCGTTGTGAACCAGGAAGTTTTAATCCCTTAAGAATCTCGTGAACTGTTGCGGGGTGTCCGACCTTGGCTTCGATTGCGGCAAGCAGTTCGTCAGGTGTCAACATAGCCGGCTACCCTTGTCTATAAAAGTCCGTGTGAACAAAGTCAGGCAATCAGCGCAATTTGAAGATCACCGACATTGGTTTCGCTAGCGCCGATCTTCAGCAAATCACCCAGACTATTGAAAAAAGTGTACGAGTCATTCGCAGCAAGGTAATGTTCTGGGCGTTCCAGCCTAAGGTCCGCGGCTCGGCTCGGCGTCGTATTATCGATAATCGCCCCAGCAGCATCGGTGGGCCCGTCAATCCCATCGGTACCAACACTCGCAACAACCGCTAGCGGAAATCGGCGAAAAAGCGAAAAAGCTCCAGCGAGCGCAAACTCTTGATTCCGACCTCCCCGCCCTGAACCATTTACCTTTACTGTCGTTTCTCCCGATGAAATCACACAAAGCGGGCGCGGCTGCTCATGAGAGCGTCTTGCTAGTGACTTAATATAGTCATCACCTGAAACGCGTGCCTCACCCGTAACTGGCTCAGCAACCGTCAAAACATGGAAACCTAATCGACGAGCCTCCTCACCTGCAGCCTCCATCGCATTAAATCGACTACCAATGATGAAATACTCTGGCCTATTGAGCAGTCGAGACTTAGATTTCAGTGTTTCCTCAAATACTCCATTGGCACCACGTTCAAGAATGGACACTGCCGCTTCTGGAAACAAACTCTTAGAACCACAAGCGAGTAAATACTCAAGGGCTTCAGCATAGGTTGTCGGGTCTACAGCAGTTGGCCCAGAACCGATTACTGCCGGATCATCCGGAATCGGATTAACAACGTCAGAGATAGCCAAAGTGACGCAGCGACCAGCAGCCGCTAGAGCAAGTCGTCCCCCCTTAACCGCCGACAAGTGTTTTCGAACACAGTTCAAGCCATCAATGGAAATACCACTATCCAGCAACACCTGCGTCACACGTACCTTGTCATCCAAACTTAATCCGTCGGCAGGAACCGTCAATCCGGCCGAGGCCCCACCTGACAACAGAGTGACCAAAACACTGCCTTCCGTAGTCTCTCGCGCTAGTTCCAACGCACGTAGCCCAGCTTTAACGCTACCCTCTGTCGGAATTGGATGACCGACGTCAAACCATTCCATACCTGCGTTCACACGACCTCGCCCGGGTGACGCAACCATACCTCGCACTGGCTTGTTTATTTTGGTCAAAAATGCTGACGCCATCTCAGCACTGGCCTTACCCGCAGCTACCACTCTCAAATCTGCATTATCGGCCACACCCGACAAAACGCCATCTGCGAGCGCGCGTGCAACAAGAATCCCAGGCGCAGCCCCAGCTATACCGCTTTTGAGTATTGCAAGAACGTGCTGACGAAGTAGTTGAAGAGTCAGGGGGCTAGATCTAGTAAAAGAAAACTTCAATGAACCTGCGGTGGTTTCGATGATGACGATAATCCGGTCACACCGTCAATCTTGGATAGTAGCTGCGCTACCACTTTATGACCACGCTCGTCATCACACAGGGAGTCAACCCGCAACATTAGGTTGCCAAGTGCACGCGTTATATCAGCGACCACTTTGTCTGAATACTGTTCACGCTGCTGATCAACACATCGCCAGTGGCGATACAACTCCTGTCGATAAAATAAGACTCGATGCTGCTTCACATCACGACGTAAGCGGTGCATTGTTTCTCTACTTTGCACCACAGTCAACCTGGGCGGAGTTAAGCACTTGAAGCCAGTCTAGCGATGGCAGTCATGCAGTGTCAATGCTCAGCCCGTTTTGCACTATCTCAATCGAAGTGGCTCTTCCCGCAAAACCAACAACCAGCTCATTCGTCTAGAATCGAACGGAGCAAGTCATTGACAACCTTCGGATTCGCCTTCCCCCTTGTCGTACGCATCACCTGGCCCACAAGAAAACCAATGGTCCCTTGTTTCCCACTCCGGTACTTATCAACTGCTTCGGCATTTGAGTCGATTACTTCTCGCGCAACGCTCTCAAGCTCACGAACGTCTACTATCTGAGACAAGCCCTCATCCCGAACAATATCGCTTGGCCTTCTTCCACTTTCTGCAGTTCTTTCAAACACGTCTTTTGCGATCGAGCCGCTGATTGTTCCATCATCAACCATGCGAATCAATTCAGCCAAAGCCGCTGCTGGTACAGTACCCCACACCGGGGATCCGCATGCCTTTGCTCTTCGAACCCCTTCACCCAAGATCCAATTCGCCGATGCTTTGGGGTTACCAGACTCTTTTGCCGTTGCTTCGTAATACGCCGCCAACTTTTTCTCTGCAGCTAGATAGCTAGCATCCTGCCTCGACAAATTATAGGAAGTTACGAACCGTTTTGCCCTCGCCTCAGGTAGTTCTGGCAACGACTGCCGCACAGTCTCACAAAGCGATGAGGAGATGATCAGTGGGGGAAGATCTGGCTCTGGGAAATAGCGATAGTCATGGGCCTCTTCTTTGCTTCGCATCGACACCGTTCGACCGCCAGCCACGTCCCACAAACGAGTCTCTTGGACGACGTTGTCTCCCTGCGTCAGTACCGCTTTCTGTCGACCGATCTCATAATCAATCGCTTTTTCGAGATATCGAAAAGAGTTTAAATTTTTTACCTCAACTTTTACTCCTAGTTCTAGCTGTTCAACTGGTCGTACCGATACATTTGCATCACACCGAAGACTACCTTCCTCCATGTTGCCATCGTTCACACCGATAGCCAAAAGAATGCCGCGTAGCCGCTCAAAAAACAGCGCCCCAGCCCCAGCTGCCCGTAAGTCTGGCTCAGTCACAATCTCTATCAGAGGAACGCCACTCCGATTGAAATCAAGATAGGTATTTCGATTCGAATCAGGAAACCCTTCATGGAGAGACTTACCAGCATCTTCCTCCATGTGAACACGCGTAATCCGGACTTTGTGAAGCACTTCATCATCCGCAAACTGGACTAAGCCACCGATGGCCAAAGGATCCTCGTACTGCGAAATCTGGTAGCCCTTCGGCAAATCGGGATAAAAGTAATTCTTTCGCGCGAAGATGGACTTCTCTTGAACCACACACCCAAGTGCCAGGGCGGCGCGAACTGCATATTCAACTGCTTGTTCGTTAAGGGTGGGCAACGCACCCGGCAGTCCCAGACAAACCGGACAGACATTACTATTGGCAGGCCGACCAAATGCGGTCGAACATCCGCAAAATATCTTTGTCTCTGTACGCAGCTGAGCGTGCACCTCGAGACCAATAACTGGTTCAAAATCCATCAGAAATGCTCAAACACTCGAGTTTAAAACTTTGGTCCCGCCTCTAACACTACTGCGTCGACTTGACCTTCAAAGGTTTTAAAGTTCTCGGAAAACATCTCTGCTAGTCGCCGAGCCTGCGCATCGTACTCTGCACCGTCGTCCCAAGTCCCGCGTGGCTGGAGCAGAGCCTCTGGCACACCAGATACGGCCACTGGAACATCGACATTAAAAATCGGGTCCCGTACGTAATCAACATCAGACAGTTCATCAGATAGTGCCGCAGTAATCATCGCCCTCGTGTGGGCAATCTTCATCCTCGTACCGACACCGTACGCCCCGCCGGTCCAACCTGTATTCACTAACCATACGCGAGAACCATGCTCCGCAATTCGCTCTCCAAGCAACTTCGCATACACGCCTGGATGATGCACCATAAACGGAGCACCAAAACAGGTACTAAAAGTTGCCTGTGGTTCTGTCACTCCCTTCTCCGTGCCCGCTACCTTCGCCGTGTAACCGGACAGAAAGTGATACATCGCACCAGCCGGCGTCAATCGAGATATCGGAGGCAAAACACCGAACGCGTCTGCCGTGAGCATGATGATGTTCTTTGGGTGACCACCTTGACCAGTGGGCTCCCAGTTATCAATAAATGAAATCGGGTAGGCACCACGAGTATTTTCCGTATAACGATCATTATCGAGATCTAGCGCTCGCGTATCTCGATCCATAACAACGTTCTCAAGAACCGTTCCGAATCGTTTTGTTGTTGCATAAATGTCCGGCTCCGCCTCCGCAGACAATCGGATCATTTTTGCATAACAACCACCCTCAAAGTTAAAAATGCCTCCCCCAGTCCACCCATGCTCATCGTCACCAATTAACAGACGGTCCGGGTCGCTGGACAACGTCGTCTTACCGGTACCAGAAAGGCCAAAAAACAATGCGACCTCTCCGTCCCTAGAACGATTCGCCGAACAATGCATCGGCATCACATTTCGCAGTGGCAAAAGATAATTCATGACGCTAAATATGGATTTTTTTATTTCGCCCGCATAACTAGTCCCACCAATAAGGATTAGCTTTCGCGCAAAATTCACAAAGATAAAAACATCGGAGTTCGTTCCATGTCGCGCTGGATCAGCCTTCATCGACGGAGAATCAATAACCGTAAACTCCGGAACATGATCCCCGGGCGCCGTCCCAGGTGGTTGTTCTAGGAACATCGTCCGAGCGAAAAGATTGTGCCAGGCGTACTCGGTGATAATTCGTACTGATAAGCGATGGTCCGAGTCCGTGCCGGCGCAACAGTCCTGTACAAACAATTCCTTGTTATCGAGATGGTCCATCATGTCCGCATAAAGCGCATCAAACTGCTCAGGCGTTACGGGTCGATTAACCTTTCCCCACCACACGTCATCTTGACTCGACGACTCTTTCACAACAAATTTATCGTTTGGCGACCGCCCCGTATGGGAACCTGTCAAACAGACCAAAGGACCGGAGTCAGCAACCAAGCCCTCGTCACGACGGACGGCCTCTTCATAAAGTGCCGCTGCTCCTAAATTCCAATTTATACGCCCAAGCGACACACTGCCGAGCGCAGGTAACACCTCAACCAATGTTTTATTGCTCATCAACGACAACCCTATCTGTGGGACACTCTACTGTTAAACACACATCATACTGTGGTTTCACATGCTATGATGAAAAATATCGATGCCGACAAGCTTACTTTACCCAAACACTAGGGGCAGTAGGCGTCGAGCCTTCATTACGGCTCTGCTCGCAACCTTACTCCCCGGCTGTGTCCGTCGCTCAATTGATGTACCTGTTGCTGACCACGGTCGTCCGCAGCCACATATTCGAGTCCAGCAACCAAACGGAACGGTCGAGACACTCCCATTAGATTATTACGTACGTGGGACTATCCTCGCCGAAGTCCCACTAGCTTCTTTGTCACCGCGCGCAAGCCGAACGATTGCCGAAGTTCAATCGATCATTGCCCGGACCTATGTTCTCCATCATCGAAGCCGTCACGCCCAAGAAGGCTTTGACTTCTGCTCAACGACGCACTGCCAAGCCTATCGAGATCCCACTGCAGACTTGACCGCGTACCAACAACTCGCGAATGACTCAGTCGTAAAGACAACAGGAATAATTGTCACCTACGGTGGTAGCCCCATTGATTCCGTCTACCACGCCGATTGCGGAGGAGCCACTAGCTCAGCAACCAGCGTCTGGGGCGGCCCAGCTCCCCCCTATCTAGACGGAATCGTCGACGAATTTTGCCAAACACTGAATCGCCCGCCGTGGACGCTAAGTATCGGT
>TARA_B100000686_G_scaffold112946_1_pt1 | contig 13485 bp, 11 predicted proteins | sample TARA_B100000686 | Tara Oceans TARA_B100000686 (sample SAMEA2622733) | marine metagenome | biome: marine biome (ENVO:00000447); feature: marine epipelagic mixed layer (ENVO:xxxxxxxxx); material: "saline water (ENVO:00002010), including plankton (ENVO:xxxxxxxx)" | depth 150 m
TGACAGCTATTGATAATATTGAAGAAATTGATACTCTTTCAATGATTTTGACTATTGATTCATTTTTTTTATTGTTCATCATTAATTTTTTTTAGATATAAATTAATTTTATTTATTTTTTTTCTAACCAGGCTTGAAACATTAATATGCTCCAGAGGTGATGACCATAATTTCTGCTTTTATTTAAATGTTTATCCCACATATTTGTGACAAGTTCTGCATTAAAATAACCATCATGTTTTAAACGAGAACTATCAATTAATGCCTCTGCCCATTCTTTTAAAGGTCCTCGTAACCACTCTGCAATTGGAATACCAAATCCTGTTTTTGGTTTGTCTATAAAATTAGCAGGAATAAAGTCATTCAAAATATTACGTAATATCCACTTTCCTTTACCATCTTTAATTTTTAGCTCAATAGGTATTCTCTGAGATAGTTCTACAAGTGAATGATTAAGAAAAGGTGTACGTGATTCCAGACTTACAGCCATGCTTGACCTATCAACTTTTGTCAAAATATCATCAGGCAAATAGCTAATCGTATCTAAAAACATCATATTTTCCCTGTCATCCAAATTCTCAACCCAATTATCATAGTCTCTGGGGGTGCTCATAGGTTCTGATGAATTAAGAACGATTTGTTCTGTATTATTCCAAAATGATACTAAAGAGAGGTACATATCTTGAGGGTTATTAATTTTAATTATGTCCGCCATCTTATAAAGTTTATCGCCAATATTTTTATAATTTTTCTCATCAGAAATATATTTTCCAAAATGATTATATAAAAAATTCCATTTCTCAGGATTTATTGAACATATAATCTCAGAAAATATATAATTAATTGGATATGGCATTCGTGAAAAATTTTTCCATGCAGAATAACCTTTGTAGTACCTATTATATCCGCCAAATAATTCATCTCCACCATCACCGGACAAACTAACAGTAACATTTGAGCTAGCTAATTTTGAAATTAAATATGTTGGTATCTGTGATGAATCGGCAAATGGCTCATCAAAAATATTAGGTATTTTAGGAATAACATTAAGCGCCTGTGATGCTGTTACATACAACTCTGTGTGATCAGTGCCTAAATAATTTGCAATTGATTTAGCATCATTTGCTTCATTATATTCAGAATGATCAAACCCAATTGTATAAGTTTTTATTGGATCAGGTGATAGAGACTGCATAATTGATACAATTAATGATGAGTCTATTCCTCCAGATAAAAAAGCACCGAGCGGAACATCTGCTATCATTTGACTCCTAATAGATTCCGTTAACGCATCTTTGATGCTTAATTTTGCCTCTTTATAATTATAAATTTTATTATCTATACCCTCACTCATAACAAAATTTTTGTATGCCCAATACGTATGTTCAGTAGTTGATATTTTGTGATTTTCTACTTTGATTTCTAGGAATGTACCAGGTTTAATTTTATAGATCTTATCGTAAATTGAATATGGCGCTGGAATGTAGTTATATCTAAGTAATAAACTAATTGCATCACGATTTATACTTTTAACAAAAGAATCATGTACTTCAAACGCTTTAAGTTCAGATCCAAATAGTATTACATTTCCAAAAATACCATAATATAGAGGCTTTTCCCCAAGTCTATCTCTAACTAAATATAATCTATGATTATTTTTATCCCATAGAGCAAAAGCAAACATACCTACAAATTTATCCAAAGCGGCGCTTAAACCCCAAATTTCTATAGCAGCTAACAATACCTCGGTATCTGACTGGCTTCTAAAAACATATCCGGCTTTTTTTAATTCCTCACGTAATGTTTTATAATTATATATTTCACCATTATAAACAATTATATATCGGCCAGATTTTGACACCATTGGTTGATGCCCTGCTAGAGTTGTATCTTGAATAGCTAACCTTCTATGGCTCATTGCTATACCAGACTTTTCATCAACCCATGAACCAAAATCATCAGGCCCGCGATTTATCAAAGTGCTACACATTTTATGTGATAACGCTTCTAGTGATTCACTACTTCGTGAACGATTATTATCAATAAATCCTGCTAGACCACACATGATATTTTATTTTTCATTTTTATTAAGATAGAGATTTTCTTATATAAATTTTATTACATAAAAATAAGTAACAACTTAATGGACAACTAGTAATAATTCTTTTCGTATGCAGAAACTATACTTTGAAGTGAAAATAAGGATGATATTCTTTCTCGACAAGAAGAACTGAGTTTTTGTTTTTCAATTTTATTTTTATTCGAAATTTTCAGAAATGCCTCAACTAGTGCGTCAGAATTTTCTTTTTCAACAGTAAATCCGGTCTTATCTACAATATATGATGAATCCCCGACATCAGTTACAACACATGGAGTTCCGCACGCCATTGATTCACAAACAACCATTGGAAATGCTTCGCCATATCGAGATGTTACGGCTACAATATCTAATGCTGCATAAATCTTATTCATATCTTCCCTGTATCCTAATAAGTATACTTTATCAGATAGACCAAGCTCCTCTATATAATCATAAAGCTCCTGATTGCTTTTTGTTATACTTGTACCACACATAATATATGCTGCAGAAGGTTCAACCTTGCTTAGTTTTGATGCAGCAAGTAAAAAATTCCGATGGTCTTTCATAGGATCATATCTTCCTGCTATACCAATCAAAAATGTATCCTCAGGTATTTTCAATTCATTTCTTATATTTATTCTGGCTAATGTATCAGGTTTGAACTTCTCCAAATCAACACCATTTGGAATAACAGTGTTTATTTTACATTTATATCCTAATAATTTATGCAGTAAAAAAGATACCTTTGAAACATACACAATATTATTAGGTATTATATTTGAAACTAACGCACCAATTTTTATGATAAGTCGTGTAGTGTATTTGGTAAATTCGGTATCTAAATGACTGGCGTGAATCGACCATATTATTTTCTTAACCCCGCATAATTTTCCTGCGACTCCACCAATAATATTGGAATGATATAACCACGTCTGAATAATATCAGGCTTATTTTTTCTTATATAATAAATTAATTTTAAGAATGAAAAAATATTTAATCGATCTGGCTTTATATTTGATTCAAAAACACTCACACCTTTCTTTTCAATATCATTTTTTAATGGGCCATCACTTATAAGACTAATGACATTAACAGAATACTTTTTTTCATCATATTTACTAAAGATATTATGCAACATGACTTCAGCACCACCGGGATATAATGAATTAATTATGTGTGTAATTTTTATTCTTTCTGAATTTAATTGATTTTTATATAATTGATCAAATTCCTTTATCATTACATCTAGTGAAAAATTACTTTCTATTCGATCTCTTGAGATAGCTCCTAATTTTTTTAAAGTTTCTTTGTCATAACTGATATAGTGACTTATTAAAGCTGACAAACTTTTTACATTACCAACTGGGAATATACTTCCTGTATTTTCTAAAATATGCTTAGTATCGCCCGTATCTGTTGTGATAACAGATAATTCAGATGCCATTGCTTCTGATATGGCATTGGAAAATCCTTCTCCATATTTTGATGTCAAAATAAATAAATCACTTGCTGATAGTAATTCATTAACATCGTCTCTTTCGCCAAGCTTTAGAACATTCTCAGTACTCTCTAACTTTTCTGTCCCTTTACCAATAAGTATAAAAGTAATATCTGGAAAATCACGAGCAGAATTGAGAAGTGTTTGGTGATCCTTCATCGGATCAACTCTAGCTACATGCGAAATGACTATTTTATCTTCAGATATATTAAGTTTTTTTCTTAATTTAATTCTAGCAATTGGATCATGCTTATATTTATCAATATCTATACCATTGTAAATAACTATCCAATTTTTATTTTTATACCCCAAATTGTTAATATGATAGTCTTTACCTGAAAATGAATTCGCAACTATCCCATCAGGCAAATGTGAAAAATATTTACAAAGGCGAACTACAAGTCTTAATTTCAATGTATACTCTGATAAATTAAGATTAGAGCATCTAATTCCCCAAAATAATCTTACTTTTTTTCTTTTTCCAGATATGTATAAAGAAATTATTGAAAATAAATCAGCATAATACATCCATGATTGAATAACATCAGGATCAATCTTTCTGATTAATTTAGCTAATTTAAAAATAGATATAATTGCGTCACTTAACTTATATGTTTCTAATTCATAGAGCTTTATTCCTGACTGCTTTATGCTTTCGTTATCTACGCCTGCTTTTTGCAGACCAATAACATATTGTGTGTAGCCTTTTTTTCTTTTTGCAGTGATTAAATTTTGAAGTGATCTTTCCGCTCCTCCCGTACCACCAAATCTACCAATGATATGAATAACTTTCATATTTTTGAATTATTAATCTGATGAAATAAGTTGCAGTACTGCTTCGATATATTCTTAGATGAAAATTTCACTATATCTTTAAAAGCATTTTCAGCATACTTGTGCCTACTTTTACTAGATAGCAATTCAGAGATTTCTAATGCGATTTTATCGGCATTAAAATCGACTAATCTTCCGTTGTGGTTATTAACAATTATATCTTTTGGTCCATGTGGGCAATTTGTTGATAAGACGGGAATACCGGATGCCATTGCCTCAATAATTACGTGGCCAAATCCCTCCCATCTTGATGATAAGACAAATAGATCAGCTTTAGTGAGCCAGTTAGCAATATCATATTGAAAGCCAGCTAACATAATATTATCTTTAGAATTATATTCAGAAATTTTCTTTTCTAAATTATCTCGCTCTTCCCCTTCGCCAATTATAATTAATTTAACTGGTAATGATATCTTTGTCATTGATTCAATTAAAACGTCATAGCCCTTTTGGAAAATAAGCCTACCAATGCTTATTACCACGTAATGATTTTTTGACCAATTCCCCCATGGAGTTTTTGTCTGAATACTTGCTTCACTTTTTATCTTATCTATTTCTACCGGATTATGTATCGTAATTATTTTTTTACTACTTAAATTGTAATCTTCCGAAATTTCATCTTTCACACCACTTGATAATGAAATAATTTTATCTGCATATTTATAAAAAAACTTAATTAAAAATCTTTTAATAAAGTTAAATTCTTTTCTATTTCTATGTGGATTTGTTTCTCTAATAATAATTTTTGGTCTATTTATTATTGAGAGACATGCAAAAATACATATTAGATTTGAATCCACCATAGTTGAAAAAACAATATCGGGCTTCTCCCTTAATATCGTCTTACGTAAGCTAAAAAAAAGGTATCTCAGCCTTTTTTTCTCTAGGTCAATTATACCCTCTGTGGTATTTACCCATTTCCTGGCCTCACCTGTTCCATCACCAACAACTAGTTTTATTGTTATCTTTTCATCATTGATATTATTAAATAGATTAATAATGGTTCGTTGAGCACCACCACAATGAAAATTTGGGACAAATATTAAGACTTTCAAAATTTTAAATAAAGAATATTATTTATTAAATATTTTTTGTTACAGTAGTTCCAGCATTTATTATTGTATTATTTTTTATATTTATACTATTGATAATTGTTACGCCTGCACCTATGAAAACATCGTTTGAGATAGTTGTGTTACCACATATAGTAACTCCTGGAGCAATATGTGAGTATGCGCCTACCTTTACATCATGATCAATTGAAGATCTTGTATTAATAATTGTATTCTCTCCTATGGTAACGCCAGATTGTAAAATAACACCGCTCATGATTTGACAACCTTCATTGAGAATGACATCTTTTGGTACTATTGCGGAAGGATGAACCATTACTGGAAATTTATAGCCCTTTTCCTTGTATTTGAGATAGGTTTCTTTTCTTTTATTATCATTAGGCATATGGCCTATTCCCAGTAAAATATTAGTATTGTCCGGAGAAAACTCTGTGAATACTTGATGATCTGTTAACACTTGAAGCTTTGTATAATAGTCAGGTATCTCTACACTATCATCACGAACACTAATTATTGAAACATCAATATTACATTTACAAGCCAATTCATGTATTACTCGAGAATGCCCTCCTGATCCAACCAAGATATATCTTTCACTCATGAATTAATTGATCCTTTTTATAATTATTCTTAGATTTTTTACCAAGAACATCAAATAAATTAATGGGATTATATTTACCGTTAGCTCTTTTCAGACAAATATTATTATTAGTAAATTTTTCGCCCTTTAATATTTCTTTTTTTGCAACAATACTTCTGCGTATTGATGAGATATTCATCATCTCTGACTTTGATGGTTTTTTATCATAAATTCCAAATGATCGATTAGTCTCTCTAATATTAATTACCATTTCTTTTAACTCATTAGGATTAAGCGAACTACTATGATCTGGCCCTTTCATATCCTTATTAAGTGTAAAATGTTTTTCTATAACTTCTGCGCCTAATGCAACTGCGGCAACAGGAATGAAAGTTCCCATTGTATGATCTGACAATCCAACTTTTATTTTAAATTTATCTTTGAGATATTTTATCGAGTTTAGATTTATTTCGTTATAGGGTGCAGGATATTCTGAAATACAGTGCATTAATATTATATATTTTGAAATTTCTATTCTTTTTTCTTTACTTAATTTTGTAAAATATCCTTCTTTAAAATCAACATTAAACATACTGCATGAAATTACATCTAGAGCATACTCAATTTCAGAAATATCAGACATACCAGTTGACAATATAATAGGTTTTTTATATTTGCCTAATTGATATAATAATTCATGGTTTATAATCTCGCCTGATGCTATTTTAATTTTTTCCATTTTTAATTCTTCAATCAAATACTTTGCATTGTTAATATCGAATGGAGTAGACATAAATTCTATTTGATATTCTTTACACAAATTATTTAACTCATTGAAGCTGCTTTTGGATAACTCAAGTTTCTTCAACATAACATACTGAGATTCTAGAGTATCATTTGACCTGGCTTGATATTTAGCACGCATTGTATCTGTACATGTAATCTCATCTGCACTAAATGACTGAAATTTTATTGCATCAGCTCCGCATTCCTTTGCCACTTTCACCATTTTCTTCGCTGTACTTAATGAACCGTTGTGATTAACGCCTGCTTCTGCAATTATAAATATCCTATCATTCATATAGTTTCTCTAATAAGCATAAAGGCTTCAGCGTATTCAAAACCTGACTCTGAACCCCTGATTTTTGCTAGTGACTTAATTGATTCGTCACTTCTTGGGAAAGGATGCTTATTAATTTCAGTTTTATAGGTATTCATTACTTCTATTTTGCTATCTATATAACTCGAAATATCATAGTAAGTATTTGCGTTAAATGTATTATTTTCTATATTATATGAAAAATTTGTTTCTGATAACGTTTCGTATGACATTACTTTTTTTATCGTTTTCTGCCTAAACCATTTGATTGAAGACATGCATGCATCGAACACAATTCTATGATCTGTATGTAAATCTCCATAGTGAGGAATAAATAGAATATCCGGTTTAACCTCACTTAAAGCCTTTGATATAGCAGTTACAATATTATTGAAGGGTACAGTATCAAGCATGCTCGTAGGAAAATTAAGATTAAATACTTTATTAAATTTATAATAATTAGACACATCTTTTATTTCCTGTTCTCTATTTTTAGCAAACTCTTCAGAATAATTATCTGATTGATTAATAGATGTTACAATTAACCAGTATATATTTACATTTTCATGCTTGAATCTTTGTATTACACCACCACACCCTAATGTTTCATCATCTGGATGCGGGGCTATCACCATCATATTTTTCATAAATAATCACCCACATTTGGTAGTATTTCAAATTCATGTTCAATAAATTCCACAGCATCTTCTCCGCATTTAACTAAAATAATATTATTTTTAATATCTAAAACTTTTCCCGGTTCAATATTCTTGTTGGTATTATTTATATGCCTTACTTTCCATACCTTAACTTCATTTTGATCCCAATTTATATGCGCACCAGGATATGGACGGGAAAGTGACTTTACAAGATTACAAATAGATTTAGATGACATTCTGAAATCAATTCTTCCATCTTCATAGTTTCTTTTACGCCATTTATTTGATAGCGAATCATTCTGTTCAGTGAATTCCACTGAATCATTTAAAATATCATCAATAATTTCATCTATTTGCAACTGCATGATACTGATAATTTTTTTATATAATGAATTTGAAGTATCATCTTCATTGATTTTTATAATTTTTTGATTAATTATTTCACCGCTATCAACAGTACCTTTCATTTTAAAAAATGTCGACGCAGTCCTATCTAATCCTAAAGCAATTGCCCAAGTAATCGGATGATGGCCTCTATTTTTTGGTAACTCTGTAGGATGAAAACCTATTGAACATTCTTTTGGTATAGATAATATTTTTTCCGAAATAATAAACGGCCAACCAATACAGAAAATATAATCAGGAGAAAGATCTCTGATTATTTTCACCATATCATCTTCTAATATATCATTGATATATATTAATTTAGTTGATGAATTTTTTACATATGACTCTAGGCAAGAATAATCTGATATTTTGTTATTCGTATTTTTTTTCGTAATAATAGCTTCAATTGATAGGTTCTCGTTAGTAGAAATTACATCTAGAGCCTTCTTGCTCGATATTACACAACCAAAAAATATTATCTTTTTCATTTCACTTTCAAATCATAAAATCTTTTTATTTTTATTTTCTCAAGATTTTTATTGACTATCGTATCAACAATTTTTTCAGAAACTCCAGGTCCGGCATATGGTGATACAACATTACTGCACGTCTCCTTCATATCCTCAGATATTGCAGAATTTATAGCATCAACAATTGCAGCCTTATTTTCAACACAATCTATTATTGAATTTGCCTTAATCCTGCCATTTTGTCTAATCCCAATATTTACTGTTGGTACTTTAAAAGATGGTGCCTCGATAATACCGCTTGATGAGTTACCAATCACAACTTCAGAATATTTCATTACTGAAAAATATTTTTGCTGCCCTAAATTAGTAATATATTTCAATCTCTGAGGATCTGATTCAATATATTTAGATATTTTTTTATTTATATAGGAATTTGATGCATCTGAATTAACACCAGTAAAAATGATATTGGCATCGCTAAATTCATCCAATGCCCTAAGTAATTCGTCAATGCTTGTGTTACTATTATCCAAATCAAGAGTAACAGGATGATATGTTACCAAAAATAAACTACTATTATTAAGTAGTCCTAAATTTCCTAGCAATTCTTCTTTTGATAAAATTGTAGTATCAGCCATACTATCTAACGCCAACGCTCCAACATTAAATATATTTTTTGGTTCTTCCCCTAACTGTATTACTCTATTTTTATAATCCTCCGTGCTTACAAAATGAAGATCGGATAGTTTTGTTATTGAATGCCTAATTACATCATCAATTACTCCTTCAGTTAATTCACCGCCATGTATATGTGCAATTGGTAAATTCATTGCCATTGCGGCTATCGCTGCTGAAAATATTTCATACCTGTCGCCTAAAATAATTATAATGTCAGGTTTTAGCTCAACAAAAGCATCAGTGAAAGAATTAACGCCGCTACCAATAGATTTTGATATTGCTGATGGTAAATCTGAATCTGAGACTACTTCAATTTTTTTATTTATTTTGAAGCCATCATCCTCTATTTCAGTACAAGTATATCCATATCTATCTGATAAATGCATACCAGTTGCTATTAATTGTAATGTTATTTCTGATCTACTGACGCAACATTTTAATATATTTTTTAGTAGGCCATAGTCAGCTCGAGAACCTGTTATCACACAAACTTTCTTTTTATTCATATGCCTTATTCAATATTACCCAGTTATTTATGATATGATTAATTTTTCCAGTAAAGAAATACTTCATCACTATTATAGATTATAAAATAATTATTAATATGAGATTATTATTAAAAGTTCTAGTCACCTTAGTATTAGTATTTTTTCTAATATTTAAAATTAATTGGCAAGAAATTTTTACCGTAATTAAGACTCTTTCTTGGTGGATAATCCCTGTTGCGATATTGATGCAACTACTTATCTTTTATATTGGAAATATTAGATGGTATCAAATTTTAAAAATACACAGCATAAAGATAGCTCCACTAAAGCTTTATAAATATTATCTAATAGGAACATTTTTTAATAATTTTTTACCAACAACTGTAGGTGGAGATGTATACAGAGCTTACTTCATATATAAAAATAACTCTGGTTTAGTTCCTTCATTAATGCCAATTATATTTGAAAGATTTATTGGTCTTATATGCCTTGTTGGAATTGGGACTATTGCACTACTCTTTTATAATGATAAAACTAATTTAATATTAGTTTTATCATATTCTTTAATAGCAATTTTCTCAGCGACTTTATTTGGTTTATTTATAATTTATAACCTTACTACATATGCATTTATTAAAAGGATTATAAAAAAAATTGGCAGCCATAAGTTACTTAATAAAATATTTATATTCATAGAAACATTTCATGAGTATACAATTAACTTAAAGTTGATTTTTAAACTAGTTGTATTAACTTTAATTCTACAGCTTATTGCAATCTCTATTTTTGCTTTACTAGGCTATGGGGTTGGTTCAGAGTTAAATATAATTAAATACCTTCAGATTGTGCCAGTAGTGCTTACGATTTCTTCGCTACCGATATCCATAGGCGGGCTTGGGATAAGAGAATTAACAGCTATTACTTTATTAGTGCATGCGGGGATGCTTGAAACCCATGCAGCTGCAATATCAATAGTATTTCTTTTTGTATTAATTATTTCTAGTAGCGTTGGCTTATTCTTTTTTTTACATTTAAATGAAAATAATGTTATAAAAAATGCAAAGACACTCAAAAATGAATTAGATAATAAAATGGAAGATTATAACTAGGTTACTACTTTTAACTTTTCTTCTGCTTTTCTTAGTAAATCTCTTTTTCTCATAATATCAACTCTTTCCCAATCGACAGTTTTATATGATGTTGGATCATAGTTATTTACTCTTTGTCGTTTTTTAGTATCGGGATTTATAATATTCATAATAAATTCTGATATATTTAATGGAAGCCAGGTCATAAACATATTAGTTAAAAGTTGCACGCCAATCTTGAACATTTCATATAGCTCTCTTGGCTTGTAATACCATTTCTCCGGAAGCATGAACCAGCCTATTCCTTTTGTATGACCAAATATTGCAGCAAGTGATTTCAAATTCACATATGATTTAATATTATATCTTACAATGTCTCTTCTAAGCTCCCAGTCTGAGCATGTTTCTGGTACATAAGGCAATGGTGTTTTATCAAATATACTGGTTGTCATTGAAAGTACGCTATTAAAATTTCTCCAATCTTTTGTAACAACTAACCGATCTGAATCTTTGAGCTCATTCCATAATGGGGTTCCAGGATAAGGAATTAGATTATTATATTTTGTCGCTTGTAATTTTGCGCTTTGTACAACTTCATAACTATTCTTTCTGTCTAATGCTGTCTCTGTTGGTAATCCATAAATCATAAATAATGAAACGTCCAGACCATGTTTCTTACACAATTCTACTGCCTCGAGATGACACTCTACCGTTTCATCTTTTCGTATTAAATTAGCAAGTCGTTGTACACCAGTTTCCAAACCGAAACCCATATGTGAAAAACCTGCTTCAGCCATATGCTTTACTAAATCATCTCCTCCCTGATATAAAACATTATCAGCTCTCGTTTGGACAGAGAGATCTACCTTTTTATTTAACCCGGTTTCTATTAATAGGTCACATAAGGTATGTACGCGTTTTGGCTTTAAGCAAAAATTATCATCATAAAAAACTACGGCTTTTTGACCATATTGATTAACAACTATATCAAGTTCTTCGACTATTGATTCAGCTGACTTATAGCGATAAGTAGTGCCAGTTAATAAACGCTGGCTACAATATGAACATCTGTAGGGACAGCCACGTGAAGTTGTCATAAACCCCATATCATATTTCGGATGATCAAAAAGATGGTATGGAAATAATGGTATTTCATTAATATCTGGTATGAGAGCAGTTTCTGGATTATGTAAAATTTCACCGTCTGCTACATATGAAACACCGTCAATAGATGTTGGGTCGCCGTCACCGCGTATCGCACGGTGTAAAGCAAGCATTGTTTTTTCACCTTCACCTCTTACAACATAATCAACATAACCTGTCTTTAATGCTTCATCTGGAAGTGTTGTTGGATGTAGACCGCCAAATACTGTAATTGAACCCGGAAATTCTGCTTTAATCATTTCTGCTATCTGATAACCTCTACCAACATGAGCAGTCAAGCAACTTATACCAAAGATATAAGGTGTTTCTAAACCTTCAGTTTTAGCCCTAAGGACCTCTGGTGTAATATCAAAAATTTCTTCATCAACAACATTGCAACGTATATCAAATTTTTCCAGATAGGCCGCCAAATAGCCTATCGCTACAGGTATACCTACCGGAACATAACGGGAAAGAAATCCACCGAATTTTTCTGTTGCAGGGTTAATGAGCAACATTATAAATATTCTCCATTGAGCCTTGTTTCGTATATAGAATAAGGGAGTTCATTCTAACCTATTATTCGAAAAGTTTAAAAGTTCTTGTGTATTCTAATATGCTATTTATAACATATTGAATTTACTATAGTTTTATAATTTTTCTAAAGCTTGCGAAAAGACAAGCTACTAACCATAGAAACTTACCTTTAAGAAAATACATACCTGGTTGGCATTCCTCGATTGCACCCATTTTCGATAGCCGCCTCAGTCTCGTTCTTATCATATCCTCAGGAGGATAAAATTTTTCCAAATCTACCAAATCAGCCTCGTTGTTTTCGGCAAGAAAAACGATAATTTTTATTCTTCTTGCAGTTTCACTCATATTAAATAAGTGAAAATATGCATATATGAATGAGCTATATACCGATAACCCATAAATGAATGCAAAAAACTGATTTAAAATATTTTGATTTCCAAAATAATTAATAATCGCAATTAAAGAAAATAAAAACGGTAAGCCAAGAATATTTATAATTATAAGAGTTTTCTGTGGCGAATCAGCCGAACCTTTATCAACAAATCTACAATATAGAACATGCGCAAGAATATTAAGAATTATTATCAATAATATTGAAAACAATAAACTTAGAGATTCGTCTATCATTAAGTATTTAATCAAAATTGTAGCGCTTATTTGAAACAGAGTTTGGATTTACTGTCTTTCTTTGTCTGCCCTCAACCCTCATAAGGTGTATATCCCACACTAAATGGCAATAGCTAAAAATTACATTAAATAGCGACGATAATGTTATTGCCTTTGTTTTTCCTATCTGTCTTTTTGAAAGTATATGAGGCGCCTCTGCATAAAAATAGCCCATACGAATAAGTTTAATAAGTAGTTCTGCCT
>TARA_B100000686_G_C16805388_1_pt1 | contig 13474 bp, 12 predicted proteins | sample TARA_B100000686 | Tara Oceans TARA_B100000686 (sample SAMEA2622733) | marine metagenome | biome: marine biome (ENVO:00000447); feature: marine epipelagic mixed layer (ENVO:xxxxxxxxx); material: "saline water (ENVO:00002010), including plankton (ENVO:xxxxxxxx)" | depth 150 m
CACCAACTACAAAATCTTCTACTGAGATTGTTAATGAAGAGCCTGTACAGTTAGCATCTACAACTGGAGAAAAGGAGTTAATTGTTATAGATAAACCAGTACCAATTAAAATGCCTGTTTTAGTGGAAGTGGAAAGGGAATTGGAAACCTTTGCTAAGAGCATGATTATAGACGTATTCGGTAAAGGAGTACTATCATGACCGAAGGAAGACCTACCATAGAAGATCTTAACGCCAATATTGGTGGGATTAAGAATTTAATTGAAGATCGTAATAAATTAATGGACTTTATGTTCAAGGAAGATCAGTATAATGATTTTCTATTAGCTGAGAAACTTCAGTCAATGGGTGATGTTGGTGGATTGAAGGTTCAACCGATCTCTGGTAGTGGTATGGATCTTAGCCCTATTAATGATTTATTACCAAATACAATAGAACATGATGTTGCTGGTAAGATAGATCCTAAGATTGTTAGGATGCCAAGAAATCAAACTAGTAGGAAAGAACCAGATAGAAATAGCATGGGAGGGAATTGGACTGATAAATTGAACCCATTCAATTGGTTTGGTGGTGGTGATAATAAAACTAATAAGTTGTCTAAGGGTGGATTTATTCCATCTCTTACTGGAGTTTCTCCAACGGGATCAACATCTGTAAACTCACTTGAAGAGAGTGGTTTTGATGATACATTCCAAAAAAATATTAGTAGTAAATTGGAGGATGATTTTGCAATTCCAGATTCTCTTAAGAGAGCATTTGGGGAAGCTATGGAACTTCCACTAAGAGCATCTGCAGCTATGATATCAGATTTGATATCAAAAATTCCTGCACAAGATGCTAATACAAAATCAATTATAAATGAAAGTCTTAGTGAGGTTGCAAATGCATTTAATTTAAGTAAGACTAGTCTTACTAATGAAGTTAGTAGTTCTGACAGTTCAGAGACTACAGGTGGAAACAGTTTTGTAAATTCATTGAGTAAGGTGGTTTCTTCTTCTACTAGTTCTACACAAATTGCTGATGCTAGTGGTGGTCGTAAGAATTTAAACTTACTTAATCCATTTGATTGGGGAGCAGTACTAGAAGAGGGTGATAAAGCACGTTCAGGCACACGTACTAACACTGAAGGGAATAACCAATCTGTTCCAACTACTATATTAAATCGCAATAATACTCTCCAGCAGATGATTAATGAGATGAGTTCTACTGGTGGTACTTCTGATATGATGAATAGTATACAGAGTGTTGCTCAAAATTTCTCTGGTGATAATTTAACTGCCAGTTTACCTGGAATGAATAATATTATTTCTAGTTCTAAGAGTGGTGATCAGAGTTTAACTCAACTTACAGAGATGGTTATTAATGCAACGCATAAAAATCAATTACAAAATGTTGAGAGTATTAAAGCAAAGGCACTTGCAGCAATTCCCAATTTACCAATACCAAAACCAATAGCTAATGCTAACACTGGATCAGCAGATTCTATATCCAAGATCAAAGAATCACCTTTCTTTGAGTTATATACAGCTATGTCTCAGTTCTCATAATGAAAAGTAATTTTAAACTAAATCAATTTAAGATTGAGGTTGCTGGTAAGCCAAAGCAATTCAGTATAAATCAAGTACTCTCTATTAAGTATGTTGAGGATATTAAGAGTGCTTGTATAAGAATGGAAGCACAGATAACTGATTCTGCAACTCATGTTTTGGGTGCAGTTGAAGGAATGGAACCCGTAGTCATTGAAATGGAAGATGATGTGGGGAATATGATTGCTAATAATATGGTTGTTTATGATGTACAGGATAGACTTATTAAAGAAGGTAAGTCAAAAATAACTCTTTTGTTATGCACACCAGATTTAATAAACAATACTAGTATAAAAGTATCTAAACGTTTTGGTACAGGTGAAGGAATTGATATTGGCACAATGGTAGAGAAGGATATATTAAAAGGTACTCTTGGTACAAGTGAGAAGATTAACTTTGAAGAGAGTATGAATAAATTCTCTTTTATATCTTGTTATTGGTCTCCATTTACCATGATTAAATGGCTTGCTGCTAGAGCTATTCCTAAAGGAGGTAGTGGTTCAAATGCAAGTGCAGGTTATGCTTTCTTCCAAAATAAATTTGGGTATAAATTTTGGTCATATGATAAATTAGCAAGACAAGGGTTGACTACAACTGGACCTAATAAATTTATGGTTGGGTATGCTGAAGGTGAATTGGAAGATATGAAAGATAAACTAGCTATTGATGAAGTGAAGATTGTAAGTTCTAATGATATTTTGATGGGTATGAATTATGGAGGATATAGTAGTACAGTAATGACTTTGGATTTGAAGGATATGAAATATGAGGAATATCCTTTTAATATTAATAAATATTATGGTGCTGTTGGTAGAATGAACCAATCACCTGTTCCAAAATATTTTTCGGAAATTAAAGAAGAAAATTATTCTAGAATAATGAGTAAATTATTTGATACTGCTTTGTTCACTGAAGGAACATTTACGCAAGACACAACGAAGACAACATCTCAATCAGCTTTAAGGGAGAAGTTATTCTATAATAAAGCAGTTGAAGTTAATTTTATTGGGAAACTTGACTATACTGTTGGAGAAGTGGTAGAATTATTTTCACCTAGTGGTGAGAGTGATAAGAAAAAGAAAGATAAAAGCTCTGGTAAATATATTATTGGTCGAATTGAACGTGAGTTTATTTCTAGAAATGATCAAATGACAACTAAGATGTTGTTATACACTGATAGTCCAGGTAATTATTAATGAGAGAAGCAGTCGCTAATTTTATTGGTAAAGACGGGTTCAACTGGTGGGTTGGGCAAGTCGAGAATGATGGTGGAAATATTAAAGATCCAGATTATACCAATAAAGTAAAGGTTAGGATTATGGGGTACCATAATCCAAGTAAAAAAGTTCTTCCTACTACAGATTTACCATGGTCTATGGTAGCAATGCCTGTTACTGCAGCTCAAAGATCGGGTATTGGTACAATTCATCAACTTGAAGTTAATTCTTGGGTGATTGGATTCTTTATGGATGGTGCATCTTCTCAGATACCTATTGTAATGGGATCTATTGGAGATGAGAACCCTGAAGGTGGATATGCATCAGCTGATGAAGATGAAGATGAAGAAGAAAAACCATTTGCACAAAGAAATGCTGTTAATTTCAAGGAAAATCATCATGTAGATGGTGGTAGTGGTGCACCTGGAGTTCAATCAACTCAAAGTACTAACTCTAAGACAGGAACAAAAGAGAATCCAAATATTATTCCTGCTGTAAATCTAGGTACTTTTAAAAGTGGTAATAAAATTGCTAACGCAAAAGGATCATCGGAGGCAATGGTTGCTGCTGATGATAAGAAGAAAGTTAGTGTTCAAATGGGAAATGGTAAATGTGGTGGTGAACCTGCTATAAAATTAGCAGCTCCTATAAATGAACTTGTAGGATTTGTTCAGGGTTTAGATCAAAATGAGCTTGGAGAATGGATTGATAAGAGGACTGGAAGATTAGTAGACTTACAGAGTAAAATAAACAGTGTAGCAGATAGAGTTGAGAAAAAATTGAGTGGAATGACAGCCAATATTAAGGGTGTTGTCATGAGTGAGACTAATAAACTTGTGCAGAAAGGTCTTGATGCACTTAATATACCAAATCCAGACTTAGATAATGCTGTTAAAAAGCAACTTAAAGATGTTGGAGGATTGATATCTTGTTTATTTAAAGATCTACTTAAAGATTTAGCTGGTTTCATTAAGGGTATGCTCAATGATCTTATTGCAAATGTTCTTGATGCTGCTTTATGTTTGATTGAGAATTTCCTTGGTGGCATTATGGATAAGATAATGGATAAGATCACAAAAGCATTGGATATGCTTAAGGGTGTTATTGGTTCTATTAAAGGTGCTGCAGATATGATCTCAAATTTAATAGGAAGGATTGGTGATTTTCTTGATTTATTCTGCGATGGTGCTTTAACATGTGCTATTGGTGGTTCTTCATTCGAGACTGGATCTGGTGTAAAATCTTTGGGTAATGAGTTGAAAGCAAAGGCATTGAACATGCTTCCATTTGGTAATAAAATTCCTAAAGGTGGTGCAATTGTGGGTAGTATTCTTAAGAATGGTGCAGCTGCTATGATTGGTAAGGATGGATTGAAGTATTCATTTAATGCTAAGACTGGTGTTGCTAATCTTTTATCATCTGCTGCTGGTGCAAAATCAGCTCTTAAAGCTGTTGATTTCGTAACTAATGGACCACTATCAAAGTTTGAGGGTATCAACTTCTATGATAGTGATGGCAAGATGGCAAGTAGTGCTATTAATTGTTCTTCTTCCAATCGTAATAAGAAACCATGTTTCCCAGAATTGGTATGGGATAACTTACAGTCCACTACTTTCGTTAAAGCATTACCTATTGTTGATGATATTGGTTCCATTCTTGGAGTTTTAATAAGGAATAAAGGTTCAGGAATGAACCTTGAAGCTAAAGTTCGTGCTCAATTTACGTGTAGTGAACCTGAAGGTGGTGGTGCTACGTTTAGACCTAATATAGTAGATGGTAAACTAGAATCGATGGATGTGCTAACTTCTGGCATTGGATATGGATTTGATCCTTCTACTACATACTGTCCTAATGAGCAGTATACTATATTAGTTCCTAGATCTGAACTCCATGCTCATGTTAATGATGGGGAATTCATACAGGAAGTTAGTGATACTAGCCCTGATATTTTACAGGTAGTTGATACTGATTATAGTCAGGATTATATCTCTTTAGCAACTATTGATATATCTGATGGACCAAAAATACTTCCTGGATTGCTAGTGAGAACACAGTCTGGGCATGAATTTGAATTAAACTTTACTGAAAAGTTTGCTGAATTGGTTATACCACCTAATGCAACAGCAATTTATGCTTATTGTGGTGATCTTATACCTGTTGTTGATCAAGTTAAGAAGATTACTGTGGGTAAGAATTACGTTGACCCAAGGATTGTAATTGGTGAAGGTCCAGATCAACAAGAAATTGGAAAGTATAGTGTGGATGATGAAGGAAGACTTTTAGAACCAACAATCAATAAGACTGTTCTTGGATTTATTAAACCAAGGGTAAGAGATAAAGGTGCTAAAGGATCTGGTGCAAAATTAACAACTCTTTACAATTATTCTGGACCTAGAGAGATTAATGAGAAGAATATTCTTCAACTGCAAGAATATGTCGATTGTGTAGGTCACCCAATGTTGGAGGATGAAGTATAATGTCTGATCTTAGTAAGTTTTCGGGTGGATCTTCGCAGGAAAATACTGCTCCTAAGGTAAAAGTTGAGTATCCTAAGAATTATGTTCAGGCTACTTCTGCTGGTCATATATTTGAAATGAACAACACAGAAGAGGGTGAAAGGGTACGTCTTCTTAATGCAAATGGTAATTTTCTCGACTTAGATGAGAAAAATAACAACAACTTAGTTTCTTATAATGATACATATATCTTATCAGACCATAATTTAGTCATTAAAGTAGGTGAGGATGTTAAATCCGACAGAGCAGTCATTCAAATTATTGGTGATTGTAACATAACTGTCGAAGGTGACATGCACACTGAATGTGAAGGTGATCGTTATGATCAAGTAAATGGTAACTACCAAATACAGTGTGGTGGAGTATTTTCAGTTCGTGCTGAAGAGAATATGGCTCTTCAATCACAGAACCAAATGAAACTCCAGTCTAATTCATATGAGAATAAGACTACCTTTTTATTAAATGATCTTAGTGAAGGCGGCTCTGTTAAAGAGAACGTCAAGGGTAATTATGAAGTACAGATCCAAAAAGAAACATCTACGTTCTCTATAAAGAGTGATGGAGATGTACGTATCAACGCAGATATGTGTAGATACGAAAACGTTGGTGGTAATATGATCACTGATGTTGGCGGTAAGGTTAGAACTAATGTCGATGGCAATAGTCACACCTGTATAAATGGAGGTGCATTTGATGGAATGCTATCCGTACCCGCCTCAGCTAGTTATGACCTTAATGTCGCCACTGGTGACTACAAGTTAAATGTCGGTGGCAATGTCGATATAGATGCAACCGAGATTTATTTGAATTGAATGTCGATTTCCAGAAACACAAATGACTTTTCACATGTCAGTAACAAAGCAAGAGGCTGTGTTCCTTAAAAGCATTCTTGCAAAGCATTTAGACGATTACGTAGAAGAATTAGTTAGAGAAGATAAAGATAGAGATCAAATGATGAAACACTTACAAGAAACACGTCAAGCTGGTATATCTCTTTTGGAGAAAGCAGGAGAAGTCAACAGACGTGCCAGTAGGCAAGGTGACACACCCTACTTTACAAATCTCTAGACTTCTGCTATACTGATACATAATTCGCCTGGCTTATATGATTGATGATGAATTCCTTGATAAGGTGACTGTTGACATTACAGCCAGAAGGTTTACACTACTAAGTAGTGATGGACGGTCCAAATGCATCACCTGTGATGATGGTGACCAGTTCATTAGGGTTCTTGACGTTGTTCGAGAATCATGTGTAAATGATGAAGTAGTCTACGTCTAATGTCTTACAACAAAACTTATTCAGAAATTAAACAGATCCTCAAGGATAGCAAGAGGATTTCTAAAGCTACCATGCTTAAGATTGCAAAGCTAGCAATCATTGAAACCATGGGTAGTACAAGAACTCTTGAAGTAGAGGTCGAATGGGATAGTAAATTAGGTGATGACCTAATGCTAGACTCACTGGACATGGTAGAACTTGTCATGTTCTTAGAAGAATGCTTCGGTGTTGAGATCCCTGACGAAGAGGCTGGCACTATCGTCACAGTTGGTGATGCTATAGAAGTAATTAAAAAGTGCAAAGCTAATAAAGGTAAGAAGAGAAAGATCAATGTATCTAAGTATACTAAGAAGAAAACACCTGGTGCTCCTCTAACTGAAGCAAAACAATTTAATGCTGCGGTTGAAGTGGCTGCTGCTAAAAGGGAGGAAGTTGATAAAGAAATCGACAAGGCACTAGAAGAAGATGCAGATAGTTGATGATTTTCTTAATAGATCTACCTTTCTAGAGTTAGTTAAAGAGATTGACACTCACACGTTCCCTTGGTATTATACCAAATCACCAGGGGAACCACTTCAATATGTCAATTTACTGTACTATGATCATCAGATTTGTGGTAATGCATATGGTTTAGAACCAGCAATGACACCCAAATTAAAAAGAATATTCCAGACTATTTCAAAGAAGTTGGATGCTATTTGTCTTATTAGAATAAAAGTTAATGCAACTCCTTTTAGTGATGAGATAGAGTATCAATCATGGCATACTGATTGGAGTTTATCCACACCAAGTAGAACATGTGTTCTTTATTTGAATGATAATGATGGGTATACTGAGTTTGAGGGTGGAGATAAAGTTGATAGTAAAGGCAATAGAGCAGTTATTTTTGATACTAATATAAGACATAGAGGTACAACTTGTACTAATACTGAAAGAAGGTTAGTACTTAACATCAATTATTTCCTAAGATGAAAGTATATTGGTCATATACTATTGGTGACACTGATGATACTTTTCCCAATGAGTTTGTAAGTGGTCCCAAAAAATATCTTTCTGGGTATGATATGGAATATGATCATGCAAAATGTCCTGCATGGAAACAGTATTACAGTAATACTTGGGTGATTGAACAACCATTTGATTTAGGTATCAAGTTTAAAGATGATAGACTTGAGACTAATATACCACAGAAAGCATATGATCAATACTTTCATGTTGCTGATACTTGGTTGAATGGTGAATATCCAGAGATACAATTAAAGTATAATTGGTTTTTCTGGACAAAGGAAAAGAATGTGTGGGTTGAACAACTGTCACCACCATTGTTGTCAAGACAAGGAGTTGAGTTAATACAAGGTACTTTTCCTATATCTGTATGGTTTCGTCCTATAGTTATAGGAATGAAGCTTATAGATAATGATATATTTTTACCAAGGGGGACTCCCTTGAGTCATATAAGATTTCCTTGTAAAGATGTGGTAAGATTAGAGCAACGTGATCCACCAGAGGATTTAAAGAAACAACTTAAAGAACATAACACTTTACGTCTTTTTGCAAAATTCAAATCATGGGATATAATACAACAACGATTATCGATGCAGGTGAGGTGCCCCTTCAAATGGAATTAGATTTATTTTGCCAATGGTTCGAGGGAACCTTTGATAACTGGGCTCAAGCATCATCCAACCCTACAAAGTGGGCACATATAATAGTAACTCACGAAAAGGTAGATGAATGTAAGTTCCTTACTAAATCTCGATATAACTATACTGATAAACCATACAGGGAACAGGAAGTAGAAGTCATATCTCCTTCACATGATCTTGTTATAGTACAAAATCCTGCCTGTGATATGTTATTCACCTTTGATAAGGATAACTATATGTTTAGAGGGCAGTCATCTCCAGGGTGTACATGGAAGGATAAACCATTAACAAGTAAGGCAAAATTGATGATGGATGAGTATCATACATGGGACGTTGGATACTGGCATGGTGCGGAAGGATTTTTTATCTTTGAAAAGAAAGTATAAATAGACTTGAACGTTTTATTGCGGATATTAAGTGGCAACTCGTAAGATATCTGACCTGACCTTACTATCATCTGGTCAAGTATCAAGTTCTGATACTTTACTATTGCTTGATAATTCAGATCCTACCGATCAGAATAAAAGATCAGCAGTTGGTAGTATATTTAAAGCAGTACCTTCTGGTACTTATTCAGCACCTGGTGTGCAATTTGAGGGTAAAACCGCAACAGGTTTATTCTCGGAATCACAGGGGCAGGTTGGGCTGTCAATGGGAGATGCTAGACTTAACCTTCAGAAGGTTGGTACTACTCTCAATATTCAAGCAAGAGATGCTGCAGATACAAACTTAGACTTTACTATATCAGCACAAGGTACTGGTGTTATTCGCTTGGGTTCTGTCCTAGCAATCACTGATACCTTATTTGTTATTCCTAACTCTGCTGATAATACTAAAGTTGCAAAGTTTAGTACAGCAGATATGCCAGCGGGTGTGACACATACTTATGTCTTACCTTCCAATGGTTCTACTGCTGCAACTGATACGATAGTAACACTTGGTGCTACTCAAACTCTAACAAATAAAACGCTAAGTAATGCCACATTTACTGGTCTATTGTCTGTTGATAGTATGTCTATCACAGGTAACACTACGATTGGTAATGAGTCGGCAGACAGTTTGACTGTAAATGCTGCAACTACATTTGCTGCATCTACTACATTCTCAAACACTGTCATTATGCAACAAACTCTCTCGGTAACGAGTGATATAACTGCAAATGGCCACATCGCTGTAGCTGATGATAAAATTATCAAGCTAGGTGCTGATGAGGATCTACAAATATCTCATACCGATGCTACGGGTGATAGTTTGATTGTAGATACTAGAGCATCTGGATCAGTCTTAAAGATTGGTGCTGATAAATTATGGTTACAGAATAAAGATGGTAATGAACCATATATTGAATGTACTGACAATGGCTCAGTTAAAATATACCATGATTTTTCTCCTACTTTGGAGACGACCACAACAGGAATTACAATTACAGGAGCTATAGATGCTGTCACATCCATCACTGGTAGCGGTGATATTACTATTGCTACTGACAAGTTTACTCTGGATGCTAGTAACGGTAATGCTGTATTCGGTGGAACCATCACAGGTGGAGGTAATGTCACATCTACTGCAGGGACTGCATTCCAATTTGGATCTAGTTCCTCTGCCAAGTTAGGTGTAGGTAGAGCAGCTGCCACATATAACCTTGAGGTTGAAGGTTCTATATATTCTACAGGTTCTAGTGTTATTGCTGGTAATGGTACTGCTGGCAAGTTTATCCTTCAGAAAGGTGTTGCTGGTATTGGATTACACTTTACTGACGATACTGGAACTGATCAAGCAGTACTTGATGCCTCTGGTAATTTTGGTGTTGGTAAAACACCAACTGAAAAGTTTGAAGTTTCTGGTAATTCAAATATTGATGGAGATCTTTCCATTACTACAACCAACCCTGCGAACCAAACTGGTGGTAAAATTACTGCCAGAGAGATCGTACTTATCGATCCACAAACAAGTGCTTCAGTTACACTAGATTCTACTACTGGTAGTGGTGTAAGTAGAGCTAAATCATTCTTCTATTCCTCTTTCTAAACTAACGTCATGGCTGTTAAGCAGAACGGTGTACTGGGAACATTCACTCCAACGGTCACACCATATACACATTTAACCGTTAACGCAACTCATCCAAACAATAAGTTGACAACAACGGGATTTAACTTTTACACATGTCCTGCTGCAACTCTGGCAAGTGGTAAGATCGTAATAACAAATAATACTGGTGGTGCAGCTACTGTAGATATCGCAATGGTTGAACAAACTGATATTATTCAACTAGATGCATTAGCATCACAACCAAATGATCCTAATACTGGAGCTACTGCTGTTAACTATGGTTCATGGTCATTCCCTGCTGGTCAATATACATCTTCTGTAGTTGTTGAAGGTGCTAATGATTCAGGTACATTTCAAATAGGTGAAACAGTTAACTGGACTAATACTAACAGAACACCTAATGCACAGACTGCAATTGTTCAGGCATGGGATGCAACTAACAAGAAATTGTGGTTAAGAAATATGCTTCATCCAAGTGGATTGGAGACACCAGCTGGTGACACCACATTTACTGGTGCAACTTCAGGTGCAACTATCGCTGCTGGTACATCACATGCTGGTACTGGTGGTACTCAAGGTTGGTCAGGTAGAATTAAGTACTATGATTCATTGAACGGTACCATTTATCTAAACAACCATGAGTTTAGAAACAATATTGACTACGCAAACTTTGGTGATGCTAACAATGAAAACCGTGAATTGCAAAATAATAACTTGAATAGAAGTTTGACAAGGATCCATAGACCTGTAGCTACAACTCAAAATAGATTTGCTGCTGCTGGTAATACAACTCCTGCAACAGAATTTATTGATGCTAATGATGTTGAGTTGCTTGTATCTGCAGTATCTAAAGTATCAGCAGAGCAACATCTTGTTAAAAACAAGTCAATAGTAGACCAAGGTGTTTATGAATTGAATGGTATAGTTCTTGGTACATACCAATCCCTTTTTGTTAGTTCTTCCGCTGCAGTTAACGTTTCCTTCATTGGATTTGAAGAGACTGCTGAAATTCCTTCATAACCCAGAGATCATAGAAGATGGCACTTACAAGACTTAAAAACGTCTTTACATCAAAAACTGGACGTTGCCTTTATGTCAACTCTGATGATTTTGATGCATCAGACGCATTTGATAACAGAGGTAACTCACCTAACCGTCCTTTTAAAAGTATACAAAGGGCATTATTAGAGGCTGCTAGATTTTCATATCGTAGTGGACAGTATAACGACGCTTTTGAGTCATTCAGTATCGTATTATATCCTGGTGATTATGTAATTGATAATAGACCAGGTAAGAATTCTTCAGGACAGGCATATATTCCTTCAGATATTAGTGAATTAAGTGCTGCCAGTGACATGAATCTGGTAGATGGAAGTGGTAATCCTAATCCTAACAATGTATTACATCAATTTAACTCAGTTGAGGGTGGTGTTGTAGTACCTAGAGGTACATCCATCGTTGGTATGGATTTACGTAAGACAAAAATACGTCCTCTTTATATCCCTGATCCTACTGCTGGTGCTATTACTAACGCTGCAATCTTCCGAGTAACGGGTGGTTGTTATTTCTGGCAGTTTAGTTTCTTTGATGGTCCTTCTACAGGTGTATATAAAGATCCTGCACAGCCATCTGCATCATCTCCACCTACATTCTCACACCATAAATTAACTTGTTTTGAGTATGCTGATGGTAAGAATGTACAAGTAGGTACTAATGATACTGGTGGTAATGCATTAACTGTTACTGACTTAGACTTATATTATCAGAAAGTTGCTAAGGCATTCTCTGATATTCCAGATTCTACTAGTGTTTTATCTGCTGATGAATTGCAGAAACGTGTAGAAGAAAATAGAATTGTTGGTCCTAACACTGCTGGTCCTGTAACTGTATCCAGTATTGTTACTGACTATATTTCAACAAATGTATTCACAACAACTGCTGAGGTTTCAACCACAACACCTCATGGCTTCTCAGTTAACACACCAGTACTTGTTAGTGGTGTAACAGGAACTGATGCTTCAAGATTTAATGGATCATACTATATTAGTGAGATCCCAACAACTACAACCTTCAGATATATTATTAAGGATCCTGGTACAGGTGCACCATCTGGTAACCCAACTGCAACTGGATCAACTGTTGAAGTAGAAGTTGATAACGTTGATAGTTCATCACCATACATATTCAACTGCTCACTCCGTAGTACATGGGGTATGCAGGGTATGCACGCTGATGGTAACAAATCCACTGGATTTAAGTCCATGGTTGTTGCCCAGTTCACTGGTGTATCACTACAAAAAGATGATAACGCATTCATTAAGTGGGATGGATCAGCATATATTGCTGGATCTCATACTGATGGGGATAGTATATTCAAATCTGCATATAGAAACCATCATGTTAAGTGTTCAAATGATGCTGTTATTCAAGCTGTATCAGTCTTTGCTGTTGGTTTCGCTGACCACTTTGTTGCCACAAATGGTGGTGACCAGTCAATTACAAACTCCAACTCCAACTTTGGTTCTTGTGCACTAAGAGCAAAAGGATTTAAGACTGTACCATTTACACAAGATAAAGCTGGTACTATAACTCATGTCATACCACCACAGAAATTAGCTAGAACTTACAATGCTGTTAGTGGATATACATTTAGCGTTACACAAGATAATAAGAGTGTAACATGTAGCCCTGCTAATACTACTCATGGTATTCTTGCTGGTGACTACGTAAGGTTTGATACGATTGATAGTACAGAATCATATTATGTTGAGACAGTTACTGGAGGTAATGGTGCTCTTACTCTTAGTAGGGGTTATCGTGGATCAACAGTAGCCAGTGAAGATGCCTTTAAAGGTACAGTTAATGAAATTCCTGTTGGTTATGTTGCATGTGATGTACAGAAGATACAACTTAATGCTTCACAAAACAATCCTGCATGGACCACTTCAACTGCTGTCAGTGCTGGAGCATCATGTGTTCACCTCAATAATGCATATTATACTGTTGCTGGTGGTACTACAGGATCTAACTCAAATAATGCACCAACACATACAAGTGGATCTGCATCTGATGGCGGTGTAACTTGGGCATATATTGGTGGTGTAAATACAAGATTATACCTCTATGGATATAATTCACAAGCAACTAAGCCACCATATAAACTCCAAGGTTTCAGTATT